>Ga0209542_10000448_pt1 | contig 98706 bp, 103 predicted proteins | sample RifCSPhighO2_01_FD_184028 | JGI IMG/M metagenome (GOLD analysis project Ga0209542, IMG submission 184028) | Soil microbial communities from Rifle, Colorado - Rifle CSP2_plank highO2_0.1 (SPAdes) (version 2) | ecosystem: Environmental > Terrestrial > Deep subsurface > Rock core/Sediment ...
TTTCTGTAATAGACAAAGGAGAATTGGCTTCTTTGATTAAACTAATTCCAGAACTAAAGGAAAAAGTATTCTTAACATCAAATGTTAAGGAGGCATTAAATAATTTAAAATGAGAATATTAATAATAGTCCCATACTATCCTCCTTATTCAAGGAACGGAACTGAATTACTGACAGAAGCTCTAGCAAATCAGCTTAAAAAGAAAAATAAGGTTACAGTTATAACAACAGGACCAAGAAACACAAAAACAGTAGGGAAAAATCTGACAGTCTACAGGTTAAGAACTTATGGAAAGAGTTGGCCATTAAGGGTATTGCAACAAATTATTTTTTTCTTTAACAAAGCAATGAAATTGGAAAAACAAGACATAATTGTTGCCCATATGATGACATCCGCAGGAGTGGTTGCGCCGATAATTGGAAAGCTAAGAAAAACTCCTGTAGTTTCAAGATTAACTGGATTTGAAATGAGGATGAATCCTTTATACAAAAGCTTAATCTTAAAGCCAATATTAAAAAATTCTCAGGCAATAATCACGATTAATTCTGATATGCAGAAAGAAATTGAAAAATTCATTGGAAAAAAAGTGGAGGTTATTCCTCATGGCATATAAACTTCTTTATGTCGGAAGATTAGTTCCTTTTAAGCATGTAGAGGACATTTTCAAAGCAGCCAGATTATTAAAAAAAGATTATGCTTTAACAATCATAGGGGATGGTCCTTTAATGGAAGATTTAAGGGCAAAAGCTCCAAAAAATACCAAGTTTCTGGGAAATATTTCAAACAAAGAAGTAATAAAGCAGATGAAAAACCATGATATGTTGCTTTTGCCATCAGACACAGAGCCTTTTGGAAGAGTTATTTTAGAAGCTATGCAACAAGGCCTTCCAATAATATCAACTAATTGCGGAGGTCCTAAAGACATTATAACAAATGGAAGAAATGGATATCTTGTAAAAGTGGGAGATTTTAAGGATATAGCTGATAAAATACATTTAATAATGAAAAGCAAAAGTAATATAAAGAAGAATAATCTATTAGATATTAAGCGTTATTACTGGAAGAATATACTTCCTAAATATGAGTCTCTATACAAAAGAGTTGTGAAAGAATGGCAGACAAAGTAATGTTAATAAATCCAGCATTTGGAATGAACCTTTCTTCAGATATGGAATCAGCTTACAGGCATAGCATGCCAGTTCCGATGTTATGTTTGGGAACATATTTACAAGAGCAGGGCTTTGATGTTAAATGTGTTGACGGACTGACTAATTTTAAGTATATAGATGAGATAAAGAGAAATTTGGACAATGTTGATGCTGTTGGATTGTCAATGATGACAGCCCAAATTCCAGAAGCTTTGAGAATTTCTGCAATGGCAAAGGAAAAGGACATTCCTGTCGTATGGGGAGGAGTTCATCCAACTTTCTTTTCAGAACAAACAGTCAAGCACCCTTTGGTTGATTATGCTATTTTAGATGAAGGCGAACAGACAATGACTGAATTGCTTCATGGCATAAAGGACACTAATACCGATTTTGATAAGATAAAAGGAATTGCTTTTTATGACAAAAACAATAGTTATCATAAAACAGAAAAAAGGCCATTTTTGCCGATAGAGAAATTGCCCCAGATAAATTGGTGGCTGTTGAAAGATGCTGCATTAAACTGCGATTGTATTCCTTCTCATACATCAAGAGGGTGCCCTCATAGATGTGCTTTTTGCATAGATGTTGTAACGCAAAATACTGGAAGGGCAAGGCCGATTGAGATGGCTTTGGATGATATTGAGCATGATTTAAAGTTCTTCAAGGCAAGGCATATCAAGTTTAGAGAAGAAAATTTCTTTATGAACAAAAAAAGAGTTGTTGGGATTATAGAGGGAATGATTGAAAAAAAATTGGATGTTACATGGGAAGCAAATATCAGAGTTAATTATTTCCATCAAAATTATGTTAATGATGAAGTTCTTGTGAAGATGAAAAAGTCTGGAGCAACAAAGTGCTGCTTTGGAGCTGAATCTGGAAATGATAGAGTTTTGAAGATGATTGACAAAGATCAAAAAAGAGAGCATATTCTTAATGCTGCCAGAGCATGCAACAAGCATAAAATTCAAGGGCAGTTTTCTTTTATGGTTGGCCTTCCTGGAGAAGAAAAGCATGAGATGTATGACACTTTATCATGTATAGACCAAATTTTTAAAATAAATTCGGAATTTGAAGTTTTAGGTCCGCAGCCATTCAGACCTTATCCCGGCGGAAAACTATACCATGATTGCATAAAATCAGGCTGGAAAGAGCCAGAATCACTGGATGAATGGTCGGAAGTTATGAAGCATGAAATAAGATACATGTCAGTCCAGAACTTGCCATGGATGAAAAACAAAGATGTTATAGAAGCTCTTGAGTCTTATGTAAGGTTTGGAGCACATTCAGTGAAATCAGGATTAAACTCTTCTGTTAAGATAAATAAAATTGCTAAATTAATGTACATCGCACTGGAAAAGGCAAGATGGAAAACTAAGTTCTTTGAGTTTCCAATAGAATTTAAGTTAGCTAAATATTTAATAGATAAAAGAGTGATAATGTAAAATTTATAAAGAGCTTTTTTTCTTTAATTGAGATGAAAAAGAAAGTTAAACAAGAGGATTTTGACAAACATTACTCAGACCTTCCATCTTTTGAGTCTATGTATGAAATGAGAAAATGGCTTATGGGAATGCCTAAGCCTTTTTCAGATTTGTTTGACAAAAAAACAATTGATTGGATAACTTCTGATTTAAAAATTAAAAAAGGATTCAGGATTTTAGATGTTGGGTGCGGTGACGGATTACTGATAAAGGAAATAATAGAAAGATTACCGAAAGAAAAATATATTATTTATGGAATTGATATCACACCAATTCAGATTAAAAAAGCAAAACAAAGATTAAAAAAATACAAAAATGTTAAGATTATCAGTGGAAATGCATTAAAAATGCCCTTTAAGCCTGATTTCTTTGATGTTGTTATTCAGACAGAAGTTCTTGAGCATATAGAACAGCCTGAAATTATAATGAAGGAAATGAATAGAGTACTAAAGCCAAATGGATTGTTATACTTAACAACGCCTAATGCAATATCATTTAATTTCTATGAATTCTTTACTCATAAATTAGGATATCCCTTATACAGAATTTACAAGAAAAAACACAGAAAAACGGCTGAACAGTATGATGTTCCATTAAAGCCAAAAAGATTAGGAAAAATAGCGAAAGATTCGGGATTTAAAGTATTAAAATTAAATCCTGTTATTGTTTTGATTCCTGCTTTTATGCTTAAGTATACTCCTAGATTAATAAGAAAGCCTTATGTAAAATTTGCTGAATTAATGGAAAAGACTCCTTTAAAAATTTTGGGAAGATTATTGGTTTTAAAAGCCCAGAAATAAATGAAATCAAATTTTCATTCCTGGTATTTTGGAATAACGAAGTTTGTTTCTCATGTACCAATGATGTAAAACTTCCAATTCCCGCCACCAACGTTCATCATCAATTGCTTGTGTGATTTTTTCAACAAATTCAGGATCATCTTGCTCAAAACCAAATTTATTTGAAAAATAAGTCATAGGTGCTTCCAATCTACAATTATCCCAATATCCTTTATCATGCGGAGAATTGTTCTCAAATCCCATTTCATAAAACATTGTAATGCTTTTATGAATTTGATAAACCAATGCTAAAGGTCCACCTTCCTTCCCACAACCATAACATTTAAAGTAATTTCTTACTGGCTTTAAATTAAAAGAAGGTGTTTTCTCAACATGAAAAGGGCATAGCCCTATATAATTTATACCAACAGGCTGTTTTTTAACTCTATTTCCAAGCAGATCTAAACCAGTATCAACAACGTTTAATTTCTTGATTCTCTCTTCTAAAGGCAATTCTAAAAATTTAGGCCTTGCTAATTCAGAAGACTCTCCAAGTTCCTTAAATAAAAGATATTGTTTCATAATTCCCCCATAATTTCACTTACCCTTAAATTTATAAAGCTTATTCTTAAAATAAAAATATGAAATTTCCAAAGAAATACAAAGGAGCTTTATGCATATATTTTGACTATGAGCTTCAAAAGGGCAATGATTCATCTAAAGAGAAGAATAAGGCCTTATGGAAAGGTCAAGATGATTATTACCAAACAAAGATTATCTTGGATTTATTAAAAAAATATAATGTAAAAGCAACTTTTGCTATATTAGGACATTGTGCTAAAAAAGGTAAATTACCTTATCATGCTCCAGAACAAATTAAATTAATAGCAAAAAAAGGCCATGAAATAGCATCACATTCACAAAATCACGAGCATCTGCCTGATTTAAGCTATAATGAAGTTGTAAGGACATTAACAGAAAGCAAGTATCTTTTGGAAGAACTAACAAAAAAGAAAGTACAAACTTTTGTGCCACCATATAACTCTCCTGTGGAATTATACTCCCAATCTTTAAACATAAAAACTCTAAGAAAAAGTAAATTATCTATAGGAAAACTATGTCATGCTCTAGCTGAAACTGGATACAAAACAATAAGATTAACAAAGATATCTCCATTAAGACACAAAGTATTCAATAGTGCAAACTCTTACGAGCCTAAGTTTATAGGTAATGTTATGGCATTAACATTAAATGCTTCTGCAGGCTTCTCAAAACAAGCAAAAAAAGCAGTTGATCATGCTATAAAGCAGAATAAAGTTGCTGTAGTTTATGGCCATCCTCATTCATTAGCTATAGACAATGAGCAGAATGCAACGTTTTTTGAAAATTTCTTGCAGTACATAAAAGGGAAAAAGGAATTATGGATAACAACACCTTCTGAAATATACAAAAGAATAAAATGATAAATAAAAAATTAACTATCATCTGCAGTAAAGAATTCTATTATGATGGAAAGAGCTACAAGACTACAGGAGGATTTGGAAGATACATAGAGGAATTTGCAAGGCATTTCAAAAAAGTAGATGTATGCATTCCTGTTTACAATGTGAAAGACTTTGATGGCTATGAGGTAAAGGGAAAGAATATTACATTTAAGCATCTCCCACCTGCTCAGAGAGAATATACCTTTGCATTTAAAACGCCAAAAAAGATTTACTTATTAAAAAAATATTTAAAAGATACAGATTATGTCCATATTCTAATTCCAAGTTATGATGCTATACTTGCTTTTTTAATAGCAAGAAAATACAACAAACCTACATTTGGATATATGGGTTCTGACTGGGAACAATTATCATATTACTCATGGAGAAAGGGGATAAGAAGGCCGTTATCAAAATTCTATTCTCTGACAAATGACAGGCTGACAAAAAAAGTTGTGGATTCAATTCCAATGTTTCTTCTGGGAGATGCTTTGTACAAAAAATACTATAAAAAAGGAAAGCCAGTTTTTAAGACAATAAACTCTGCATTGTCCAAAAAAGAGCTGTCTAAATTTAAAGATAAATGCAATAAAAAAGAAATACAGCTTTTGTATGTTGGAAGATTAGCAGCTGAAAAAGGGATAACATACCTTTTAGATTCTGTTAAAGAATTAAAAAATAAAAATTATAAAATAAAATTGAATATTGTTGGAGATGGCCCTTATAGAAATGAGCTTCCAAGAAAAACTAAAGAATTAGACATTGAAAAAGAAGTTAATTTCATTGGATTTGTTTCTTCAAGAAAAAAATTAAACAGCATTTACAGAAATAATGATATATTTATCCTTCCATCAACAAATGATGCCTTGGCAAAAGTTTTGATAGAGGCAATGGCAGCTTCTTTGCCAGTTATAGCAACAGATGTTGGTGGATTATCAACTGTAGTCAAAAACAACAAAACTGGATTATTGATAAAGCCAAGATCTTCAAAACAAATAGAAGATGCTGTCAAGAAGATTGTGAAGAATAAGGTCTTAAGGCATAATATAATCAAAGGTGGTCTTAAAATGGCTGAGGAAAATACTGTGGAGAATGTAGTTAGTAAGAGAATAGCTAACCTAAGGAAAATAGGATTTCTACCATAGAAATGTTTAAAAATAGTCTTTATAACCTAATTTTAATTTTAGGGTGTTTTTAATGGAAGTAAAGCATTACAATATAAAGGAGATTAACGAGCCTTTTGTAGAGGAAGCTTTGGAAAGAGTAAGGGAAGTTCTTACCTCTGGAAATTACATTTTAGGAAAAAATGTAAAAGAATTAGAGGAAAGAATGGCTCAGACTTTAGGCAGCAAGTACGCTGTTACAGCTGCTTCTGGCTCAGATTCTTTGGTATTATCAATGTTGGCTTTGGGAATAAAGCCAGGAGACGAGGTTATTACAACACCCTTCACTTTTATAGCAACCGCTGGATGCATTTCTTTATTAGGAGCAAAGCCTGTTTTTGCAGATGTCCATAAAGACACTTACACATTAAATCCTGAAGAGGTAAAGAAAGAAATTACCGATAAGACAAAGGCAATACTTCCTGTTCATTTGTATGGGCAGCCTGCTGATATGGACGAATTAAAGACAATAGCAGATGAAAATGATCTGAAGATTGTCGAAGATTGTGTACATGCCCATACAGCAGAATACAAAGGAAGGAAAGTCGGCTCTATTGGAGACATTGGATGTTTTTCATTTTTCCCAACAAAAAATTTAGGAGGAATTGGAGAAGGCGGATTGTTGACAACAAATAATGATGAATTGTATGAAAGAATAAAAGCAGTAAGAATTCATGGTGCCAAAGTAAAGTATTACAATGAATTATTAGGAAAAAATTCCAGATATGATGAGATTAAGGCAGCTGTTGTTTTGGCAAAATTAAATCATCTAAAAGACTGGACAGAAAAAAGAAGGGAAAATGCCAAATTATATAATTCTTTGTTAAAGGATGTTGTAAAAACTCCTGTAGTCAAAGACCATAATAAGCACGTTTACCACCAATACACAGTTATTGCTGACAAAAGAGATGAGTTATACGAGCATCTAAAGAAAAATAATGTTGAAAGCTTTGTTTATTACCCTATACCGTTGCATTTATTGGGTACATTTAAGGATTTAAAACATAAAGAAGGAGATATGCCTAATGCCGAATACCTTGCAAAGAATGTCTTATCATTGCCGATAGTTCCAGAGACAACAAAAGAGCAGATTAATTATGTAGCAGACACAATAAAAGACTTTTATTCAAAACAATAAACATTTAAAAGCCTAGTTTCTAACTTTTAAAATGGCAGTTCATAACTTTGGATTAATTGGGTGCGGAACAATATCTGATAGGCATATTAATGCTATAAAATCTATAGAAAACATAAATTTAGTTGCTGTTGCAGACGCTAGATTAGAAAGAGCTAAAAATCTTGGAGAGAAATATAATATTGAGTACTCTGATAATTATAGAAAGATATTGGATAATCCTGAAATAGAAGCTGTTTCTTTATGCGTTCCAAATTATGAGCATGTTAACTTGGCATTAGAAGCAATAGAAAAAGGAAAAAATGTTTTGCTGGAAAAGCCAATCTCAGTTAATCTTGAAGATGCTGACAAGTTAATAAAAAAAGCAGGTGAAAAAAATATAAAATTAGCTGTTGTTAAGCAGTTGAGGTATAATCAGACAGTAAAAATTCTTAAGAAAGCAATAGAAAAAGGAAAATTAGGAAAGATTCTTTCTGCAAATGTAACTGTGAGGTGGAACAGGAACAAAGACTACTACCAGAAAAAAGACTGGGTCGGCAAAAAGGAAAAAAGCGGAGGAAATTTGATGAACATTGGCAGCCATTATATTGATATTCTGCAGTTTTTACTGGGAAAAGCTGAAAAAGTATTTGGCAAAACACTTCCTTCCTCAATTGAAGATGTAAAAATTGAAGATACAGCCCATGGCTTGGTAACATTCGAAAACAGTGTGCTTGCTTTAATAGAGTTTACAACAGCAACATACAACAAAAACTGGGAATGTTCATTAACTATTCTTGGAGAAAAAGGAACTGTGAAATTAGGAGGAAATTATCTTGACAAGTTTGATTTTTGGAATGTAGAAAATTATCCTCAGCCAGAAATAAAAGAAGTTAATTTAAATCCTAATGAGGTTAATCTTAATTTTAAAGAATTGTATGAAAATTTTGTAAAATTACTGGAAAATAAAGATGCAGACATTGCAGACGGAGAATCAGCCAAGAAATCTTTGGAGATTGTTCTTGCTATTTACAAATCAGCTGAAGAAGGCAGAGAAATTTTATTATAATTATGGACTATAAATTTAATCCTGAAGAAAATGAATGGAACTTAGCATTAAAAGAGATGAATATAAAGGAAAATCTGCACATTAATTATCATTATGGACAATTAGTTAAGAATCTTGGCTGGAAGCCTTTAAGATACATTGTTTTTAGTGAAAATAAACCAATAGCATTAATGCAGTCTATTTTAATTGATTACTACAAATTCCCTTCATACAAAAATATTTCCTGCGGAGGAAGAGAAGGCAATGGATTTTTTGTAAAGCAGGGATTTAGCAGGGAAAGTATCTTGAAAGAATTGATAAGAAGAACAAAGAAAAAATCTGGGGGTGGCATTATCTCCTTTACTCTTATAAATGACAAAGAATTAAGGTTAAATCCTTCATTAAGCTATTTAAGGCATACTCCTGTTTTAAATTTAACAGTTCAGGAAGAAGTTTTATGGAAAAAATTAAACAAAAAAACAAGAAATGAGATAAGGCAGGCAGAGCAGAGAAACGTTTCAGTAGTCAGGAACAATACAGATGACGGAATTGGGGAATTTTACAGGCTAAAATCCCCAAAATGGAAGGATGAAAGAAAAACAGCATGGAATATTAGGTTAAAAGATAAAGAAACTTTTAAAAAATTCTATAAGTATGCAATAGAAAACAAATTAATGTCTTTATTCTTTGCAAAGGTAAAGGAGAATACAGTAGCTTTGGCGGCAGTTTACCATATAGATGACAAAATAATTTATGCAACAGGGGCTTTAGACAGAAACTTTCAGTGGAATCGCCCTGTAAACCTGCTTTTGTGGAAGGTCATTAAATGGGCAAAAAAGAACAATAGCAAAGAGCTGGACTTCTGCGGTGCTGTGACAGATGAAAATAATCCAGACTTCTCAAGAACCAAGTTTAAATTAGGTTTTGGTGCAGAGATTAAGTCATTCCCAACTTATGTATGGCTTTCAACAAAAATCTTTGGAATCGAAACAAAAGCAATGAATTTACTCCTCAAAAAAATATGGAAAAAAACTCATTAATTTGCCTTTAAAATATTTCTTAAAGAATTCTTTTTCTTCCTTGCTTATTCCTTTAAATAATAATATCAGGATTGTGTAAACAAAAGCTCCAAACACCATTACTAATAATAAGCTTCCTATGTTTGTTACTGAAAACAGTCTTACTGCAAAAACCATGATAATTGATGCTATTATGCTTTTAATTACAAACCAAATATTCAAATTAAATCTTAAGTACTTTAATGAGACTAAATAAAATACCAAAGTAACTAAAAAATAAGTTACCAATGTTGCTATAGCAGCTCCAATTAAGCCGATTAGAGGTATTAATATGATATTTAATCCAATATTAAATAAAGCAGCTATGACATAAACAGCTCCAATTAAAGCAGTTTTCTTTTTTGCAGTTAAGATATTGGCAAAAATCATTGCTAATTTGTATATTACAAGGCCGAATGCAATAAAAGGAAATAAAAACCATCCTGACAAAAATTCGTTTGTAGAAAATATTTTCAGTATTGGAACAGCCAAAAAGCTTAATCCAAATGCAGCAGGTATTGAAAAGAATAAGAAATACTTAAAAGAGTAACTTAAATAAGATTTAACTTCATCAAATCTTTTATTGTCCCATGCTTTTGAAACAGCAGCAAATAAAACAAAAGAAATAGGAGTCATAAAAAGCATAACGACCTTGCTTAGCGAATAAACAGCAGAATAAACTCCAATATTGAATGCGTTCTTGAAATATCCTATTATGTAAACATCTCCGGAATGAATAACAAATGTAAAGAATGAAACCAAAATCAATGGAAAGCCAAAACCAAGATATTCTTTCATATTATTAAGGCCTGGAAAAGAAAACCTGACCTGTTTTATGATTATAACCAATCCGATAAGAAAAACTAATGCTTTGATTAATACAGAAGCTAAAATAGCTCCGAATAACCCATAGCCGGAAGCAACCAAATAAAATATTAATCCAATTTCAAGGATATTCTGAAAGATTATGAATAAAGAGTAATTTTTTGTCTGTCTGAATGTTTCAAAGAATCCAAGCATTAAATGGTTCAAAACTGTTATTAAAACCAAAACAGACGCAAACTGGATAAAAAAGCTGCTTGTAATGTCTTTAACTATAGTTATAGCCAAGAAATCAGATAATAAAAACATCACAATTGAAAATAATATTCCTGATATTGCAACAAAAAAAGTTACTGAGAAAAATATCCTGCTTATTTTATTTTTATTTTTTTCAGCAGCCAAAAACCTTATGATAGAATTTCTTAATCCTAATGAAGCTACAGTGCTTAAAACCATTACAGTAACTGTAATCTGAGACCATACACCATACAAGCTTGCCCCTAGATTTTTAGTCAGAATTGGGACTAAAATGGCATTTTGCAGGGCTATGAAAGCAGTGGCTATAACAAAGATTATTATATCTGATGTGAACTTTTCATACTGCTTCATTTTTTCTCAGCTTTTAATATTAAATTTAAGCTGTATTCACTTCCTTTAAACAATTTCTCATCTAGTCTTATTATAGAGTTTCTTATTAATCTTAATGGCAAAGATGGTTTTTTTAAAGCTCTTCTTTTCAGAGTTTCAATATCCTTCTTTTTAGCATCTTTGTTTAGGGGATCTGATTTTGTCAATGGTTGCAAGATATTAATTAAGTAATAATTTTCAGGTATCCCTACTAAAGAATGCAAAACAGTATTTATCTTTTCTATTTTGAATTTCTTTCCTAATAATTTTCTTAATCTTGATTTGTCATATAATCTTACATGCCCGAATCCCCATACACCAATCGGAAGGTGTTTCTTTATTGTTCTGTCCAAAATAAAATTAATAGGATCATAAGTAAATGGGTAATTTTTGTATGGAACAGTTATGATTAATTTTCCTCTCTTTTTCAATATTCTATAAATTTCTTTTATTGCTGTTTTATCATCATCCAAATGTTCCAAAACCTCTGTAGCAACAACACAGTCGAAATAATTTGGTTTGAAGGGAAGCTTGTAAACAGATCCAACTAAATGCTTTACACTTTTTTCTGGATTTAAGAACTTGGCAATCTGAATGTCATTCTCATTCACATCAATACCATAGACTTCCTTATAGTTTTTCTTTAAAAAAGTCTCAAAATGCCCGTCTCCACACCCAACATTCAAAATTCTCTTACCTCTGCCAACTAATTCTTTTACACTTTTTACTCTTATGTAATAATTTGGAGCTAATTCTTTTATCGACATTTTAACACCTGTAAACATATCCTAATTTTACTTTTTTATCCTTAAATTCTTTAATTAAATTACAGTTATCTTTGACTTTCCATAATTCACTTTCTCTTGGAATTGGAGTGTAGTCTAACAAAAACAAGTACCCCTTCATCTCAAACTTATCTAAATTTTCTCCGTAAACTCCTGTGTAAAACCATTCTTCTCCTTCTTCCAAATCTTCTACATATTTATTGTTCATATGAAATAATAAACCTGCATTGTTTGAATAAACTGGCTCCTGGATATTATTTTCTCTGTAATAATCCGTCATGTCATATATTACATTGTTTGGATTGGCATGGAAATTATGAAATAAATTTTCTTGGATTAAAAAAACATTAAATGCAAGACTAACAGCTAAAAAAGCAATAAACATTAATTTCCCAAAATACTTTATTTTCTTTTTTACCCAAGCTACACTAAACACAAGAAAAAATAAGCTCCACAGCCAGGAAAATATTACAGAAAAGAAGCTTATTAAAAACAAAGGACCAGAGCTTGTTGTATAACTAAATAAGAAGTCTGTGTTTAATGCTTTTATTTCTGAAATATATGAGTCAAATGTTCTTGGAACATATCTAAACTCTCCTATATTCATTAAAGCCAAGATGATAAAAAATACAAATAATATGGAAATGCCTAAAACAATATTTCTTTTAGTAAATTTAATTTTGCTTAGGAAATTTCCTCCTAAAATTGCTAAAGCAGGAATTATATTCATGAAATACCTGCTGTGGTCTCCAACCTGAATAAAAATTAAGTAAATAATTAATGCTGAAAATGACCAGATTAAAAATAATCTGTCTTTTCTTTCGGATTTAAATAAAGATAAAACAAATAACCCCAATAATAAAGGCCCTGCCCAGAATAATAACAAGCTTAATCCCTGCAAGCTGAATCCCAAACCCAAAGCCTGTTGTATGGTTACCTTAACACCTTCTGTAACATCTACAGGATTTAAATAAGCTAATATAATGTATATTGAAAACAACAGAAAAGCTACGATTGTTATAGGAAGCATTTTTAAAAAAGTTTTTTTAAAATTTTCAAAACTAAACATTTTCTTTTCTTTAGTAAAAATATATAATGTTAAAATTCCCAGAAACATCAAGCTTGAGTCTTTTGCTAATAAGGCAAGCCCTGCAGCAATCCCAGTAAGCCAGTAAAACAGTTTTTTTCCATCTTCATATGTCAAGTAGGAATAAAATCCAAATGTGTATAGAAAAGCCAGGATTGCACCCTCATCGCCAATCTGTGTAGAGGCCAAGATATGATAAAAGCTTAAAGCCATTATTCCTGCTGAAAACAAAGCAGCCTTTTCATTGTAAACTTTTTTAGCTATTAGATAAGCAAAGAATATTGTTAATAATCCAAAAATTATTGGTACTAATCTAAATAACCATATTGAAATCCCGAAAAATGCAGGAATGAAATTAATCCATGTTACTAAAGGAGGATGGAAAACAACATTGTTCAATCCGTAAAAAGTATCTATCTGCGTTGTTACAATATAGTCACTTTCATCATCATAAACAGCCTGATTAATAGCGATTAATCTGATTAAAAATGCTATTATCAAGAATAGGATAATTAATTTTTTGTTCATTTCCCCTCCAGAAGAATATCAAATAAAAGGCTTTTAAAAAGGTTACTAGAACCCCATTACTCTATCAAGACCATCATCAAAGCTTATAGGATTAAAGTTTAAATCTTCCCTTGCTTTGCTTATATCCATGTCAATACTTTCCTTTAGTCCAATAACCTCATGAACACTTAATTTAGGATTTTCTGAAAATAAGCTAAAAGCCTTTGCTAATAAAAAACAGCCCCATACAGGCAGATAAACCTTGCTTTTTTTGATTTCAAGTTTATTTGAAATTTTATTTATTAATTCATCAAAAGTTACTTTGTTCCCCCCAATATCATAGGTTTTTCCAATGCAATAATTGTTTTCCAATGCGTTTACTATAGCGTTGACAACATCCCAGACATAAACAGGCCTTCTTATCACGTCTCCTCTGCCAATTATTGGAATCAAAGGCAGTTTTTTGATATAATTGATTGTTTTGTTAAAGCCTTTTCCCCCATCGCCATAAATTAAAGCAGGTCTTAAAATAACATAATTTAAAATAGATCCTTTAACAAAACTTTCTCCAAACAGTTTGCTTTCTCCATAATGGCTCCTTTCTTTTCTTGAAGCAGCCACAGAGCTTACATAAATTAATCTTTGAATATTATTTCTCGTGCAGCTTTCTACAATATTATTTGTTCCATAGGCATTAACATCAAAATTCAGTTCCTTATTGCTGCTCCCTAAAACAGCAGCAAGATGAACGACTTTTTCCACACCCTTTACTGCATTCTCAACATCATTTTTATTTCTGATATCTCCATAAACTATTTCAACATTTAAATTATCAAAGAATTCATTTCTTTTTCTTACAAAACACCTTACTTTATACCCTTGGTTTAATAACTCCTTGACTAAATTATTTCCTACAAATCCATTTGCTCCTGTTACTAAAATCATTTTAAAGTTTCTTCAATGTTTTTTTGAATTTTAAGATGTAAGGCAGCATCTTAACCTCTCTTTTGAATTTTAACTCAGACTTATCTCCTTCTGTCCATTCAATTGGAATTTCCTTAATCTTCAGTCTTTTTTTCTCAGCCCTCATAAGCATTTCAGCATCCCAGAAAACCCCCCTTTTCAGGCTTTTGTCATATCCAATTTCTTTAACGAGCTTAACAATAACAGGCTTTTTGAAAGCCTTAAATCCGCATTCATAATCACTCAGTTTAGAGCCAAAATAAGCATGCATTCCAAAAATAAATAATTTGCTTACTACTCTTCTGTATAAGCTTCTCTTAACCTTGCTTCCTTCAATATATCTGCTTCCTGTGCATATATCATATTTGTTTTTGTCAATCTCTTCAATTAGCCTTGGAAGATATTTAAGGTTTGTAGCCAAGTCCATATCCATCATCACAACAATTTTTCCATTGGCTTTCTTGAAGCTTTGTGTCAAGTTCTCCCTTCTTGTAGGTCCTAGTTCATACCTAAGATGTTTGACATTCCTCCTGCTCTTGCTTATTTCTTTCATGATTTCATTGCTCATGTCAGTAGAGGCATCATCAACAACAAAGATTTCAAAGTTTTGGGGCAGCTGGTTTAAAAAATTTCTGAGAATTCTTATATGATATTCTAATATTTTCTCTTCATTAAAGATTGGGATGAAAATAGAAACTTTCGGTTTTTTAGCCATTTTTCTTCAGTATAATTCCCACAGCAGCTTTTTGAAATCCTGTATTTGTTGGAACATCTCTTTCTACAACATAAACAGGCATGAATCCAAGCTGTTCTAGTTGCACTGCTTTGTCAGGATCAAGCCTTGTTATCCAGTCTGGCTGACCTGATTCCCATAAATCGCTGTAAATATAAATTGGTCTTTCTTCTTCAAGCAGCCTGTTAGTAATTTCTTGTCCAAACTCTTCAATTGTCTTGAATGAGGAGATATAGCTTAATGTTCCTCCTCTGTCTTCTCCGTCACCATCAAAAATGTATTCTCTTTCTGCAAAAGCCCTTATTTGCCTTGGAGCAGTCGCATAAATTAAGGCGTTTTTCTCTGCATTATTCTTTAGCCAATCTCCTCCTTCCTGATAGCCGGAAAAGCTGACATTTCTTCCTGCATTAAACAGGCCGTCTAATGCTAAATTATAGAAAGGTACTGCCATTATCACTGCTATAATAACAAAAATCCACATCCCTATCTTGACCTTTGTTAAAACTTTGAGATATATTACAATTTCTGAAAATGTTTTTGCTACAAAAACAACAGCTATTGGCAAAACTGTCAGTAAAAATCTTGGTATTACTTCTGTATCTCTTCCCAAAGAGAATTCTGTGAATAATAAGTATACAAAGAAAAAAACTAATAATAAAATGTCCTCTCTTTTTCTGTAAACAAAAGCCAAAATTACACCTAAAATTAGGAATGGGCTGACCCACCAGTTCAAAACAAAAGACAATAAGTTTAAAGTAAAGTTAAAAGGAGTTTCTGCTCCTGAAAACCTTAATATCAAGGAAAATATGTTTGTAGTAAAAAACTTTCCTATGATAATAAAATAAATTAGATTTCCTAATGTCAAAACACCAACTGGAAAAGCCAGAACTAAAAGCCCTAATCTATCTTTCAGGATATTTTTGTGTCTTGTAATCAAAAAATATATTGGGAATATAAACAATACCAAAGAGCCAACCCCTTTTGTAATTATTGGCAGAATTGATGAGATTCCTGCTATTACAGCCCATCTAACATTTTGTTTTTTCTCAAATTTCAATAAGCAGTATGCAGAAAACACAATCATTGCAGCTATTGGGGCATCAATCAAAGTCTTGCTTCCTATGAACCAGTAAATATGGTTGAAGCTGATTAAGATTGTAGCAATTAATCCTACTGCTTCATTCTTAACTTCCTTTCCAAGAAGATAAACAGAAATTATTCCAAAAATGCTGTAAAATAATGCCATCAATCTTCCAGCATTGAATGTAGTTGTGAATATTTTGAAAAATGCTATTATAAACTGCGGTATAATTGCATCATTTAAAAAATACTTGCTGAATAAATAAGAAGGCTCCATTAAAAGCCTGACAGCATTCCACATATAGACAGTTTCATCATTCCAAATGCTATCTACAAACAAGAATTTTAATCTAGTAATAAAAACGACTATAAGCAAAATTATGAATAATAAGAAATACCAGTTTTTTATATAACCAAGGAACTTTTTTGGTAAATATTCTTTAAATTTTAAAGCTTTTTCTTCAATATCCTTATCAGTATCTACTACATTATCTTTCAAAATTTCACCCCTAACCTATATAATTTTCTTTAATATTCATATCCACTTTTTCCTTAACCTTATGAGGCTTAGGAATATTTATCTTTCCAAATTTCTTTTCGTAGTTTGTAATTCCTTGCTTTAAAATATTAAAAAGACCTTTAGCCATTGGAGGATCTAATAATAAGGCGTTATGGTGTGTGAATAAAGTAGTCTGCGCTTTCTCCCCAAAATCATCTAGTCTTTGGGTTGTCTGCCTGAAATCTAGAGTAATCTTATCCTGATTTATATTGATACTGACACCATTGGCATAGAAAGCCTCTTTTCCGTGATTAATTCCGACATTAAATTTTTTATCTGCCATAAAAACCCCCTGTATTTTAAGCTATATTAATCCTTTATAAATATTGTTAAATAAACTTTATAAACTGACTTGATAACTTTTAGTTTATGAAAATCTGGATTGACTTAACCAACTCACCGCATGTAATCTTCTTTAAGCCTATTATAAAAGAGCTTAAGAAAAAGAATCAGGTATTCATAACAGCAAGAAAGCATTCTCAGACACTGGAATTATTGGATTTGTTTAGATTTAAATATTCTGTAGTTGGAAAGCATGTCGGAAAATCAAAAATACTTAAGGCATCAGAGGCGGTTTACAGGGGCCTTAGGCTGATGAAACTGATGAGAAATAAAAAAATAGATGAAGTTGTAGTTCATCAGTCACCTTATGCTATTGTTGCAGCCTTCTTTCTGGGAATAAAGAAAAGAGTTTATATATTTGACAATGAAACAGCAAAACTTCAGAATTCACTGGCAATTCCTTATGCAACAAAAGTAATCTGCCCTGAATCCATAAGGAAAAAAAGATTATTTGGAAAGAAATTAATCAAATATTCGGGGCTAAAAGAAGAGGTGGCTTTTAATAACTTTAAGCCGAATCCAAAAATTCTGAAGGAATTAAAATTAAACAAAAAGAAGAAAATAATAGTCATGAGGCCAGAGCCGTGGTCAGCTTCATATTACAATAAAAAAGAAGACATTCTAACACCCTTGCTCAAGGAATTGTCTAAAAATAAAAATTACCAGATTGTTGTAATACCTAGAGACGAAAAGCAAAAGAAACATTTTAAAAACCTTGATGTGGTAATTCCTGAAAAAGCAGTTGACGGCCCAAGCCTGACTTATTACTCTGATTTGGTTATTGGGGGCGGCGGAACAATGAATAGGGAAGCAGCAGCATTAGGAACTAATGTTCTGTCAACATATCAGGGAGAATTATTATCTGTTGATAAATGGCTCATATCAGAAAAAAAGGTTGTTCATAAATTAAATCCTACTGTTAAGGATGTCCGGAATTTATTAAAGCAAAAAAAGAAAACCAGGAAAATAAACAGGAATGGATTTAAAAAAATACTAGAGGAGATAAAGTGATAATATTAGGGATAACAGACACGCATGATACTGGAGCTGCCTTAGTAAAAGACGGAAGAATTGTTGCAGCAGTAAATGAAGAAAGATTGACAAGGGTAAAGCTAGAGACTTCTTTTCCTTTAAATTCAGTTAAAGAATGCTTCAGGATTTCCGGCATAAAGCCCAGTGAAGTCAATTATGTTGCTATAGCAGGATTTACAACACCTTCTTTCATGAGAAGAATCAATCCCGCTTTGAGGAAAAGCGATGAAATGCTCTCTTTGGGGGATATTGAAAAATTAGGCGTGAAGATGAGATTATGGAAGCTTTACAGAAAAGCATTTCCGGAACACAGAGGAAGAACAAATTTTTTAGAAACAAAAATATCAGTTAGAGCTTTCAGAAAACATTTTGAAAAATTGGGGATTAAAGCAAAAATATTTTTTATTGACCACCACATAAGTCATGCAGCCTCAGCCCATTATACTTCAGGATTAAGAAAGTCCTTGGTTATAACAGCAGACGGCGCAGGAGACGGATTGTCTGCAACTGTAAATCTTGCTGAAAATGGAATAATAAAAAAAATATCAGAAACTGATTCAAGAAATTCAGTTGGGAATTTTTATGGAAGAGTGACAGAAGCTTTGGGCTTTAAGAGAAACAGGCATGAGGGAAAAACAACTGGATTGGCTGCACATGGAAATCCAAAAGCCTTGTATGAACAGATAGCAGAACTTATTGATGTTGATGTAAAAAAATTAAAGTTTAAGACAAAATATGATTTCTTGTTTAATTACAAAGCAGCTAAAAAAGTTCATGCAATGGGGCATTTGAACCATGCTGACTTGGCAGCAGCAACTCAGATTAGGTGTGAAGATATTTTTGAATCCCTTGTAGAAGAGGCTGTTAAAAAAACAGGCTGTGGAAATTTAACTTTGGCAGGGGGCGTTTTTGCCAATGTCAGGATTAACCAGAGAATTTTAGAGACTTCTGGAGTTAAGTCTGTTTTTATCCACCCCCATATGGGAGACGGAGGAATTGGAGTTGGAGCAGCATTGGAATTGTATTCAAGATTAACTTCTTATAAGCCTTACAAATTAGACAAAGGAGTTTACTTTGGAGCAGGCTATAATGATGAGGAGATTGAAAGAGAATTAAAAAACCAGGATTTAAAGTATTCATATTACAAAGATGTTGAAGGTGTTATTGCTGAAAAAATTGCAAAGAAAAAGATTGTAGGAAGGTTTAATGGAAGGATGGAATATGGGCCTAGAGCATTAGGAAACAGGTCTATTTTGGCAGATCCTACAGACAAAACAATTAATGATTGGCTGAATAAAAGACTGCATCGCACGGAATTTATGCCTTTCGCTCCCTCCGCATTGGAAGAAGGCGCCAGAAAGATATACAAAAACTATGAAAAAGGAAAATATCCTGCTAAGTTCATGACAATAACATTCAATGTAACAGAAGAAGGCCAGAAAATGGCTCCTGCAGTCTCTCATATCGATGGGACAGCAAGACCCCAAGTTGTTGGAGAGGAAAATCCTTCTTACTTTAAAATATTAAAAGCTTACAAGAAAATTACAGGTATTCCATTGTTTGTAAACACAAGCTTTAATGCACATGAAGAGCCTATAGTATGCTCTCCTCTGGACGCTATTAACTCATTTAAGAAAGGTGCAGTAGATGTTTTGGCTTTGGGAAATTATGTTGTAGAAAGTAAATAATAACCTTTTTAAAACTAATTCCTAACTTCTGCTTATGAAAGTCCTCATTATTACAAATATGTATCCTGACAAGAAAGACAAAGCTAAAGGGATATTTGTAAAAAACCTAATAGATTTACTGCAGAAAGATATTAAGATAGATTATTCTATAATCCCTGGAAGCTTTATCAAAAATTTCTTTAAAGGATTAAAAAATACAAAAAGAAAAATAAAGGAGTTCAATCCAGATATTATACAAGGAGAATATCTTGTTACAGGAGGCTTAATTGCCGCCTTGCTGAAAAACTTTGCAAAAAAACCAATACTAACAACTATGAGAGGCTCTGATATAAGGATATTTCCAAAAGGTATTATTAAAAAAACAATTGCAAAATACTGCATTAAAAAAGCAGATTGTTTAGTTGGCTGGTCAAATGATTTAAAGAAAAAAGTAATTGAATTGGGAGCAGATCCTGGGAGAGTATTTGTAATTCCAAATGGTGTTGATTTAAAAAAATTTAAAATAAAAGATTCTAAAAGAACATTAAGAAGAAAATTAAAATTACCAAATGGAACTATAACTGTTTTCGTTGGCTATGTAAATAAACTTAAGGGAATACAGGATGTTATAAAGCCTTTTTCTAAATTATCAAAAAATAATTATCTGATGATTATTGGCAAAGGCCCGATAGAAAATGAGCTTAAAGAAAAAGCAGGAAAATTGGGAATATCAAACAGGATTTTATTTAAAGGAGAGATAAATCCGGAAATTCTTCCAAAATACTTAAAGTCTTCAGATTTAATGATTCTTCCTACTTATTCTGAAGGAATGCCAAACATAATGCTCGAGTCTATGGCATCTGGCTTGCCGATGATATTAACTAAAGTTGGAGGAATTCCTGATGTTGCTACGGATGAAAATGCTTTATTTCACGAGCCCGGAAGTGAAGAGCAGATTTATAAATCTCTGAAAAAAATGACAGAAGATTCAAAATTAAGACAAAAATTAGGCAAGAATAACCTTAAAAAGATTAAAGATTATACATTAGAAATAAGAAAAAAGAGATTTCTTGATTTATACAAGAGAATGGTGAAGTAAAATGTGCGGAATAGCAGGCTTTTATGGACTTGAAGACAAGGGACTTTTGAATAGAATGACTTCTGCATTAAACCATAGAGGTCCTGATGGGGGGGGCTATTATTCAGATAAACTAGTTTCATTAGGCCACAGAAGGTTAAGCATAATTGATTTAGAAGGCGGAAAGCAGCCGATTACAAATGAGGATGGATCTGTAGTTGTTATTTATAACGGAGAAATTTATAACCATAAGGAATTAAGAAAAGAATTGGAGTCTAAACACAAATTTAAAACAAATTCTGACACAGAAGTTTTGGTTCATCTGTATGAGGAATATAAGGAAGACTTTATAAATAAGTTAAATGGATTCTTCGCATTTGCTTTGTATGACTCAAATGAGAAGAAATTAATTTTGGCAAGGGACAGGCTGGGAATAAAGCCTTTATTTTATATGCTATTAGGGAAAAAATTATTCTTTGCATCCGAGCAAAAATCTTTGTTGGAATATAAGGAGCATAAGCAGGAAGTTGAGCCTAATGCATTATACAATTTTTTGATGTTTAATTATAATAAATCTTTACAAACTTTATTCAGAGACATTAAGAAAGTTCCTCCCGGATATATGCTCGTAATAAAAGACCAGAATATTCAGTTTAAAAAATACTGGGATTTAAGCTATAACAGGGAAAGCAAAACAGAAAATGAATTTTCAAATGAATTATTGGGATTATTAAAAGATTCAGTCCAGAAAAGGCTTATGTCAGATGTTCCTTTAGGAGCTTATGTCTCTGGAGGAGTAGATTCTTCAGCAGTAGTTGGATTAATGTCATCTTTCTCAAAGGAGCCTGTAAAAACATTCTCAGTCGGCTTTAACCAAAGTGATGATGAATTAAAATACGCAAAAATAATTTCAGACCATTATCAAACAGACCATCAGGAAATTTATGTTGATCATAATGACATTTCTTTACTGAAAAAAATAATTTGGTATTTAGATGAGCCAATGTCAGACTTAGCTACAGTCCCTGTTTATGTGATGTCAAGGGAGGCAAAAAAGAAAGTTACTGTTGTTTTGACAGGAGAGGGAAATGATGAAATTTGGGCTGGATACGACCATTTTAAGAACCATTTAAGATTAAAAGCGTTTCCAAAAATTGCAGTTCCTCTTTTAAAACTGACAAAATACAGAGATTGCACTGAGTACATTAAAAAACTAAAGGAAAATCCAAAAGAATTTTTGTTCTATCCAAGAGTCTTTAATCAGCAGGAATCAAAAGAGCTTTATCAGGAGAATTTTTTACAGAAAATCAAGCCTTTGGATGAGAAACAGATTACTTTAAGAAACTGCTTTCCGGAAAATGCCGATTTTACAACCCAGATGCTTTTGGCAGACACCTCTACACTGCTTCCTGATTCTTATCTGGTTAAAATAGATAGGATGACAATGGCTCATAGCATAGAGGCAAGGGTCCCTTTGATTGATTATAGAATAGTTGAATTGGCATTTAAAATGCCTGCTTCAATGAAAATCCATCCAAATGAAAAAGCTATTTTCAGAAAAACAGTAAAGCAGTACCTTCCAAAAGAGATTATAAACAGGAAAAAGAAAGGATTTGGAGTTCCAATACATTTGTGGATGAAGGAAATGAAAGACTATGCTAATTCATTATTAGATGAATCAGCAATAAACAGAAGAAACTACTTGAAATATGATTTTGTCAAGAAATTGCTCTCAAATCCCAATCCGGATAAAAAACAGTCCTTAAAATTATGGTCTTTGGTCACACTGGAATTGTGGAACCAGATATATGAAAAGAAGTATAATGTAGTAATATGAGAAAATTAATTGAAAAATTTGCAGTTTGGTCCCATGAGAGACTATTCAGCAGAAAGCCCGGACCAAAAGTAATGAACTTTATTAAGAATCTGACTTATGTAGCTATTGGTATAGTGATTGCCAAGTTTTTAATTTTGTTATTCCAACTGATAACAGGAAACATAATCGGTCCAGCAGAATACGGAAAATATTCTTTGGTTTATACAGTTTCTTTATTCGCGTATATTCCAATGGCTATGGCGACAACAGCTATGGTAAAGTATACAGCAGAAAACAAAGCGAAAGAAATTAGAAGAAAAGTTATCTCAACAACTTTTATTTTGACATTTTTATTAACAATCTTTTCTTCTGTTATCCTTATCTTATTCGCAAATCAGATTTCATCTTTAATCTTGATATCTTCAAGAGCTTTTATTGCAGGGGTTTTGATGGCAGCAGCATATACATTCTGGGTTATAACAACAAAACTTGCTCAGGGATTAGAGGCTATGAAATCTTACAGCCTTATTTATGTTTCAAGGGCAATAATAACCTTGGCTTTAGCATTAGCCTTTTACTTTTTAATTTCAAAAGATACAATCTCTGCGGTAATAGCATTTTCTTTAGGCTATTTGCTGTCTTCTTTTGCAATACTTCCCAAGCTAAAAGATTATTTCAGGTTTAAATTTGACAGCAGATGGGCAAAAGTATTGCTGGCCTTTGGATTTTTTTCAATTTTAGCTTCTACATCATCTGTTTTTTTAAAGAACATAGACAGGCTATTTATCAATGCTTTTTTAAGTGTAACTGAAGTTGGAATTTATCAGGCGTATATTACTGCAACTCTGGGAATAGCAGCATTATACACTTCTATTTTTGTAACAGTACTTTTTCCCCAAAGCTCAAAGATGGATAAAATAATAGTCTGGAACAAGCTTGGAAAGGCAGCAAAACTGCTTCCTTTAGTTTATATAGCAACTTTGTTATTGTCAATACCTCTGATTTTATTTTATGGTAGAGCTTATCCTTTTAATTTTGGATATCTTGTAGCCTTGTCATTTGCCGGGATTTTAATATTTGTCCAGAATACATTAAGCTGGTTTTCAGCGTCATATGGAATTAAAGGCGCTAAAATATCAGTTATGTCCTTGGCAATAGCAGCCGGCTTAAATACATTACTAAATTACCTTTTAATCCCGATATTAGGAATTTGGGGAGCAATAACAGCAACAATAGCCTCTTACATTTTAGGCTTAATCTACATTTGCATAACCCTTAAAAAGACATATATAATCAAGAATATAGGTAGTTCAGAAGCAGTTTGAGGGGGAAATGGCAGCTAAAAAAACAGAAGAGTTCTGGAAGAAGCAGAAAAACAAAGACTTTTCAGGAGAAATAAGAGCTAAGGAACTGTTAAAGGCATCTAAAAGATACCTTAAAGGAAAGGTTTTGGATGTTGGTGCTGGCTCAGGAGCTTTAATCAGAAGAATTCCTGATTCTGCTGGGATTGATTTGGTTGCAAGACCTGAAGTTAATGTTAAAAAAGGAAGCGTTACAAATTTGGATTTTGAAGACAATTCTTTTGATACAGTTTTTGCCACTGAAATTCTTGAGCACCTTTCTGATAAGGACTTGAGAAAAGCAACAGAAGAGCTTTATAGGGTTTTGAAGCCAAAAGGATACTTGATTGTTACAACGCCTTACAAGGAAAATCTTGAAAAAGCCAGAGTAAGGTGCCCTCACTGCAAGAAAAAATTCCATCCGAAACTGCATTTGCAGTCTTTTGACGAGGATTTAATGAAAGCAGCATTAAGAAGATTTAATATTGTAAAAATCAGCAGGGAAATTTTTGGATTTTCACATTATCATCCTATTCTTGGTCTGTTTAAACCTTTGGTAAAGAGAGTTAAAAAAGACAAAGTGCTTTTTGCTGTAGCAAAAAAATGAAAAAAATATGCTTTGTATCTTTGAATGCTTACCCTCTGCTGGCAAAAAAAGACATTCCTGTAGCAGGAGGAGCTGAACTTCAGCTGGTTTTGATAGCCAGAAAGCTTGTAAAAAAAGGCTATCATATCTCTTTTGTTACATATGACTTTGGGCAGAAAGAAGTTGAGATCATTGACAAAATAAAAATAATAAAGGCATTTAAAAGAACAAGTAAAAACAGGTTTTCAAGGTATCTTTATGAAAAAAAAGAGCTGTTTAAAGCGTTGCAGAAAGCAAATGCCCAAATCTACCATCAGAGATCTGGAAGTTACTTGACTGGATTAGTGGCAAAGTTCTGCAAAAAAAATAACAAAAAATTTATATTTTCAATAGCCCACATATGGCAGTGCAAGAAATCCTTTTTAAATTCTATGAATTTTTTTACAAGAAGTCTGTACAAATACGGCTTGGATAATGCTGATGTAATAACAGTGCAGACAGAAGACCAAAAAACTTTGCTGAAGAATGACCTTAAAAAAGACAGCATTATATTAAGAAATGCTTACTTTGTCCCTAATAAAACATTTAAAAGAAAAAAGCCAGAAACAATACTGTGGTTGAACACAATAAAAGAATGGAAAAAGCCAGAAACATTTATGGAGATGGCTTCTTTAATGGAAGATTCCAATTTCCAGATGATTGGAGGCCCTGAAAATCCTAATGATGCTTATTACAAAAGAATAGAAAGTGCTGCCAAGCACATTAAAAATCTTGAATTTAAAGGCTTTATTCCTTACCATAAAATTGATAGGCATATTGAGCAGGCATCTTTGATGGTAAATACATCCCTATATGAAGGGTTTCCAAATTCCCTGCTTCAGGCATGGTCGAAAGGAATTCCCTGCATAACATTGTATGTTGATCCTGATGAAGTTGTATGTAAGTATGGCTTAGGATTGCATGCAAAGGACTTTAATGATTTGGTGGAAAAAACCAAGAATTTAATGAAAAACAAAAAATTAATGTTAAAATTAGGAAAAAATGCCAAAGATTATGTTAAAAAAGTTCATGATATTGATATGATATCAAAACAATATGAAAAAATATATGAGGGGATTTAATGGTATTGTATACAATCTCAGGGATATCATACTTTTTGATAGCTCCATTAATATTATTTTTAACAGCGTTTAGGGATAAGAAAGATTTTATTTCAGTTTTAGCCTCTTTATTGATAAGCTTTTTTGTCATGACCGCTTTTTTAATTGCCTTTAATTTTCTTCACCTTTTAAATGGTCTATCAGTTTTAATTGCTTCTATTGCATCAGTTTTTTTCATAGGATTATGGATTAAAAGAAATAATATAGATTATGAGAAAATAAAATTAAATAAAAACATAATCTTATTCTCCATTTTGATAGCAGTTTTTATTTTTATTCTACAAAAAACTACTTTGCATCTTTATTATCCAGATTCTTTTGGAAAATACCTGCCTTGGGCAAGGTTTGTTTCAGAGTTAAATTACATTCCAGGGGTAATTGAAACAGGGCTTGATCATTTCTTGCTGTTTACTCCTCCAATTCTTTATGGTTTTGCAGCTTTGCTCATGTCTTTATTCAGAACAACTTCTGATAATTTGATAGCTTCAATACCAATTTTATTTTCATCTTTAACAATTTTCTTATTACTGCATTGGGCAAAAGAGTCGAAGAGAAGATTTGTAGCTTATTTTGCTGTTTTTTCATTATTATCCTCTTATATTTACATGACAATATTCCAGGGATATCTGATAGAGCCTTTATCCATATTCTTTCTCACAGCAGCATTTTATTTTTTATACAGGTATGAAAAAGACCAAAAAGAGTTTTATTTAATACTGCTCATACTATCACTTTCTTTAGGATCATTAACACAGTTGTCTGGTTTATTATTTGGATTGATAATTTTCATAGCATTGTTAATTAAATACAGAAAAAATGCATTAAAAATAATATTTTATTTCTTTCTTTTCCATATTCCTACCTTGGTTTGGCTGGTAAGAAATTATTATTACTACAACAATCCTTTTTATAGGTCTTTAACATCTTTATTTTCTGGAAAATGGAATGAAATTCACAAGCTATGGCCATCAACGCCAAAAGAGCTTGAAATCGGAATATTAAAATTCTTTAAGGACGTTTTGATTAAATTTCCTGCTGTTATTCCTTATTTAATTTACTCATTTAGGACAAGAAAGCAGTTCTTTACAAAATTGACATTCATAACATTAATTATTTCAGTAATTGTAATCTCTTTGACATTAGAAAGGGTTCTTATAAGGTACATAATACCTTTATTTGCAGTATTAGCTTTGTTCTCTGCCAAGGAATTAGCTCTATGGTTTGAAAAATTATTTTATAAAATTAAAAAATACCAGAAGTCATTGTTGAATTTAGGTGTTGCAACATTAATAATTCTGGTTTTAGTATTTGCAAACTTAAGGCTGTCAACTCCTGAAGAGAGGTTTGGCAACCAATTTGACCTACTTGAATTTTTAAAGCAAAAAGAGCAGGGTCAGTTAAACATCTGGGGAGAAGATTCTGAAGTCCTAAGGTGGTATGGGGATTACAATCTATTGAGACCATGGCATAACTTCTATCTAACTGTTAATAATCTAGAGACAATAGATTATGCACAAGAATCATCTGATTATTATTATGATATTGCAAAAGAGTATAAAATTAACTACATTTTCGACTCTTCTGTGTTAAATGAAAATACTTTATTAGCAGAAAGATATGATGTTTCTAATACCAAGAATTTATTTAAGGCTATAGAAGATGACCCTAGATTTGAATTAGTATATAATAACAAAGAGAGACTTTGGAAAGTAAAATAGTAATCTTTAAAAGTATATATCAAGGAAATAACAATATGATCTTTAATACAGTCTTAATTACAGGAGGCGCAGGGGCAATAGGCTATACTTTAGTCAGAACTCTTTTGGAAAAAGCAAATAAAATTATAATAATAGATGATTTAAGTTCCGGAAGAAAAGAAAATATTCCAGATTCTGATAAAGTTATTTTTATAGAAGATTCTATAACAAATGATGAAGCTTTGGAGAAAGCATTTTCTCATAATCCAGAAATAGTGTTTCATTTAGCAGCTAATTTTGCCAATCAAAACTCGGTTGATCATCCAAGAAAAGACTTAGAAGTTAATGGAATGGGAACATTAAAATTGCTTCAGTTATGTGTAAAAAATAATGTTAAGCGATTTATTTATATTTCTTCATCATGTGTTTATGGAAACAGGCCAGGATCATTGTCAGAAAAGATAAAGGATTTTAGATTAGACACACCTTACGCAATAACAAAACTGCTTGGTGAAAGGTATACCTCATTCTTTCAGGAATATTATAAACTGCCAACAGTAATAATAAGGATATTTAATTCATATGGTCCTGGAGAGATGCCTGGAAAGTATAGGAATGTCATACCTAATTTTATTCAAAAAGCCCTAAATAAGGAAAAACTGCCAATTACAGGAACAGGAGAAGAAACCAGAGATTTTAATTATGTGGGGGATATTGTTAATGGCTTAATTCTTGCTGCTGAAAATGAGAAAGCAGTTGGTGAGGTATTAAATATAGGCTCTGGAAAAGAGACTAAGATAATTGATTTGGCAAACAAAATAAACAAACTAACAAAAAATCCTGCTGGAATAGAAATGACAGAAAAAAGAGATTGGGATAATGTAAAAAAAAGAAAGGCTAATATTAAAAAAGCAAAGGAAGTATTAGATTATAAAACTGATAAAAAGCTTAATAAAGGATTAAAACAAACTATAGGATGGTTAAAAAAAGAACTGGGTGTTTAAGATGAAGATAGTACTAATCTTTCCAAGAGTAGCCGAATATCAGGCAGGTCAAGCTCCATTAGGTTTAGCTTCATTAGCAGGTTATTTAAGAAAAAATGGTTATAAAGATATAAAAATATTAGATTTTTCATTCCATAAAAGCTTGGACCAGGCTTATAAAGAGATCAAAAAAATTAAAGCAGATTTAGTGGGAATCTCTGCCATGAGCTATTTGATGGAGCCAAGCTTAAAGATAGCTTCTATAATAAAACAGAATAATCCCAATATAATAATTGCTTTTGGAGGTCCTCATGCAACAATGTATCCGGAAGATGTTGCCAGAGAAAATAATGTTGATATAGTTGCTTATGGCGAGGCTGAAACAACATTCTTAAATCTAATACAACACATTGAGCAGGAAAAGTCATTAAAAGAAGTCAGAGGTATTGCTTATAAAACTCCTGAAGGACAGGTTGTAAAAAATCCTCCTGCAGAACTAATAAAAGATTTGGATGAAATTGGTATGCCTGCCAGAGATATGATTCCTACCTTTAAGAAATATATTAGTTTAGTTCCATTCTTTCCTTTGGAATTTCCAATGACTACGATGGTTACTTCAAGAGGGTGCCCTTACTCTTGTACATTCTGCCAGCCAACTTTAGAAAAATTATTCGGTAAAATCCCAAGAACAAGATCAGCAAAAAATATTGTTGATGAGATGGAATATCTGCAGAATCATTACAAAATTAAAAGTATATTTTTCTCAGATTCATTGTTTACGTACAAAAGATCAAGAACCATGGATATTTGCAAGGAGATTGTTGATAGAAAATTAGATATTACATGGGAATGCCAAAGCAGGGTCAATACAATTGATAAGGAATTAGTTGTATGGATGAAAAAAGCTAATTGTAAAGTTTTGTCTTTTGGAGTTGAATCAGGATCACAAAGAATTTTGGATTTTGCAGGCAAAGGAACAACAAAATCCCAGATAAGTAACGCCTTCAAAATCTGCAGGGAAGTTGGAATAGTTGCTTCATGCAATTATATGATTGGATTTCCAACGGAGACAAAAGAGGATTTAAAAATGAGCCTACAGCAGATGCTGGAAACAAAACCAGATCTCTTAAATGTTTATATTACCAGTCCTGTTCCTGGAACAGCAATGTATGATGCTGCAAAAGGAATGAATTTAATTAAAACAGAAGATCTGAACATAATAGGAAGAAGAAATGATGCAGACGGAATGTTCTCTAAATTCAAATCAGATGAGCTTGATGACAAATACTTGGAAAATTTTCAGCAGAGATTTATAAGGGAATATGCCAGAATGCTTTTAAAAGAAGGCGCTAAGTTAAACAAAAAGTCTTTGATGAAGGTTGTATTTGACAGATACTGGGGAATTGCAGCAAGAAAATCTCCAATAGAAGCTGTAAAAGATTTTAACAATATATTCTTATCTGGAATAACTGGTAAAATAAGAAGATATGCCACAAAAATAAAAGAAGATCAGGAAGAACAGGAAAAAGCAGAAGAGATATTGGCAAAGAGATAAAGTCATAATGAAAGTTCTTGCATTAATACCTTTTCCGATTCCATATTCAAGGGGCTCTCCGATAAAAGCATTGGAGACTTCTGAATTGATTGAGAAAAGCAAGGAAGTTGAAAAATTCAGGCAGATAGCATTGAAAAGCCCTGACAAGCATAATCTAAAAAACTTAACAACACCACCACTTATCATTACAGAAATGGGTTTTTCTTTTAAAAAACTGTTGAGTTATTTCATGCTGTTTTTTTTGGCTATAAGAGAAGTAAATAAAAATGAATATGATATTATCCATGCACATGACATAGAAGCTGGATTTTTTGCAGTTTTGTTAAAGAAATTTTATAAAATACCTGTTGTTACAGATCTTCACCAGGATTTTGAAGTTAATCTGGATGCAACTAATTCAATATTCATAAAAACCTTGAAACCTTTTTTAATGATGATAGAAAGATATGTTTTAAGGAATTCTGATAAAGTAATAGCAATGAGCCAGGTTTGGAAAAAAGATTTGGAAAAAAGAGGCTACAAAAATATTGAAGTTCTATATTCAAGTTCAGATATTTACAAGCCAAGAAATACTGAAAAAATCAAGAACAAACTCGGATTGAAAAATGAAAAGGTTGTTTTATATTCTGGAAACTTTGAGCCTTACCAGGGAGTTGACCTTTTGGTAGATGCAGCAGAACTGGTTGTTAAAAAATACAAAAATGTCAAGTTTGTTTTGGTGGGAAATGCAGAAAATTCAGAATATCCAGGATTAATTAAAAGAAAAAATTTGGAAAATCATTTTATTTTTACAGGCTTCATAAATAAGAAAGAAACTCCTGATTATTATGACTTGGCTAATATCCTGATAATTCCAAGAAGAAAGATAAGGTTTAATGATATGCCAATGCCTAGAAAGATTACTGATTATATGGCAGCAGGAAAAGCTATAGTGGCAACAGATGTTTCAGATCATAAAATCTTAATAGGAAACGATGCAGGAGTTATAACAAAGCCCAATAAAGAGTCTTTATCTAAAGGAATTCTATACTTGTTAAAAAACAGTGGAAAAACCCGAAAAATGGGTAAAACAGGCTTAAAGAAACTTAAGACAAGGTATTCATGGAATAATTTCCAGAAAGAGCTCATTAGGATTTATAAAGAAGTGACAACGAAAGCTATTTAAAACAACCTTCCATTATTTATGTTAAGGATTTTTATGGCAAATGTATTCCTTATAAATGCACCATACACAGAAGTTTATTCTAAGGTTCCTACAGCTGAAGGTCTAAATCCTCCATTAGGACTGGCTTATATAGCTGCTTATTTAAGGGAAAATGGTCACGAAATTAAAATATTAGACTGCGAGGCTTTTAAAATAGGCTTAAAAGATCTGCATAAATACATCCCTTCTGATATTGATGTTCTTGGAGTAGGGTCAATGTCAGCTTCTGTTAATTCTTCTAATAAAACAATTGAGATTGTAAAGGAAAGAAATCCTGATTGCAAGGCAGTTATGGGCGGTTCCCATATGTCTGCTATTCCAGAGCTAACTCTAAAATCATATCCTAAGTTAGACTATGGAATTATGGGAGAAGCAGAAGAAACTATGCTGGAATTGGTTAATGCAATAGAAAAAGAAAAAGATACAGAAAATATTTTAGGAACTGCATCAAGAGCAAAAGACGGAAATGTAAGGGTAAACCCAAGAAGATCTTTGATAGAAGATTTGGATAAAATGCCATATCCAGCTTATGATTTATTGCCTATGAAAAAATATTCCCCCCCTGCCCATCATACTAATTTTGATGGTACTGTAAAATTAACACCATTTTCATTATTCTTTTCTTCAAGAGGATGTGCTTACAACTGTACATATTGCGCTTCTAAAGTTGTTTGGACAAGAAAGATGAGATTCAGGTCTGCTGAGAATGTTTTAGGAGAGATAGATTTACTGCATCAGGATTATGGTGTTCATTGCTTGGAGATCGCAGATGACATTTTTCCAATTGAAGGTCCAAGATTGCATAAAATCTTGGATGGATTGATAGAAAGAAATTATGATCTTAAGTTTAACTGCTTAAACAGAGTTGATTTAGTAAGAAAATTAGATACTATGAAAAAAATAAGGAAAGCAGGATGTTATTTGATGAGATTTGGAGTTGAGTCTGGCTCTGAAATTGTTTTAAAGTCAATGAAAAAGTATACAACAAAAGATCAGATTAGAGATGCTTTTAAAATGTGCAAGGAAGCCGGAATTCCAAATTCTGCCTCTTTGATAATAGGACATCCTGGAGAAACACGGGAGACATTCAGGGAAACTTTGGATCTGATGAAGGAAGTGCAGCCAACTATTGCACATTTCTTCATTGCAATTCCTTTAGTTGGGACTGAATTGTATGACATGGCAATAAAAGACAATTTAATTGAAAATCCGGATTGGGAAAACTGGGTTCAGATGCCTGAAATTCCAGTAATGAGAAATGAAAGTTTATCCCCTCATGATATGCTGGAATTGAGAAAAATGGCTTACAAGGAATTTTACTTCAGACCCTCATATTTAATTCAAAAATTCTTAAGTATAAGAAATTTTGAACAGATTAAATACTATTTAAGAGGTGCTAGAGCAGTAGTTAGTTTGTTAAAGGTTAAAGAAATTGCCTAAAAAATTGGTGAAAATGAAGAAAAATGAAACCGGTATTGATAGTAGGTCCGAGACCGAATTTAATGAAGGCATCTCCAGTGATGGACGCTTTTTCTAAACATAAGATTAAGCCAATTTTAATTAATACAGGCCAGCATTATGATGAGGAATTATCAAAGATTCTTTTTGATGATTTAAAATTAACAAAGCCTGATGTTAATCTTAATGTTGGAGTATCTTCTCTAGCAAAAGGCTCTAGAATCAAGAAAGGAATTTCTTTTTTATTAAAGATACCTAGATTGTCTAAAGAGATTAAAAAGCAAAACCCTGATATTGTTTTGGTTTTTGGGGATACTACCTCTACTCTAATGGGTGCTGTTGCTGCAAGATTAGCTGGATGTAAATTAGGGCATGTAGAAGCTGGATTAAGGAGCTTTAATCTTAAAATGCCGGAAGAATACAACAGAAGGTTAGTTGATAGGTTATCTCATTATTTATTTGTAACAGAAAAATCTGCTATTAAAAATCTTAAAAAAGAAGGCATGGCAGGGAAAAAAATACATTTTGTAGGCAATGTTATGATTGATACTCTGAAAAAGCATAAAAGCAGGGCTAAGAAATCAAAAATATTGAAGAAGTTAAATTTGAAATCAAAAAAATACGCTGTTTTAACTTTACATAGATCTGAGCATATTGGAAATAAAAAAATTCTAAATGAATTATTAAATGCAATTGGAAATATACAAAAAAACATCAAGATTGTATGGCCTATACATCCAAGAACAAGAAGGAAATTAGAGAAGTTTGGATTTAACAGTAAATTGAAAAATATGAAAAATCTAATGATCACAAATTCATTAGGCTATTTGGATTTCTTAAATTTAACAGACAATTCTAGGTTTGTCTTGACAGACTCTGGAGGATTGCAGGAAGAGACAACAATCTTAAAAATACCTTGTTTAACTCTAAGAAGAGAAACAGAAAGGCCAGTTACAGTAGAAAAAGGGACAAATATTATAACAGGAATAAAAGAGAATCGAATAACAGAAGAAGCAAATAAGATTTTGAATGGCAAAGTAAAGAAAGGCTCTATACCTGAATTTTGGGATGGAAAAGCAGCAGAAAGAATTGTTGAGATATTAAAATTTGCTGATCCAATAAAAACAAAAGGTATATAAATAACCTAAATAATGGTTATTATAACCTAAATAGAGGTTAGATTATGGCTTTAATTAAATTTTTAAAAGAAAATGAAAATGCCAGAAAAATATTTGGTAAAAGAGAGTTGAAGATAATAGAAAAGCAGCTTTTTGGTATAAATCTGACACAGTCAGAGAAAAATAGGCTTTCTAGAGACATAAGAAAAAAATTCGATTTTATTTCGAAAGTTTGCGGGTTTAAGGATGAATTCAAGATTAAAAAAGGTGCTGAAGTTAAAAGCCTTATCCAGCAAGCAAAAAGAATAATCCTAGAACATCCTTTGCATAAAAAGATTAATAAAATTGTAGTTTTTGGCTCTGTAGCAGAGAACAAGATAACGCCAAAATCAGATATAGATATAGCAGTGGAATTTAACAACATATCTTTTAGGGAGGCTACTTTATTCAGAACTAGAATATCAGGATACTTTGATAAAGAGATAGATATACAAGTATACAATCACCTCCCGCAGAAAATAAAAAGAGAAATAGACAAGAAAGGCAGGATAATATATAAAAATGAGAATAAATGACAAAATAAAAGAGATTCAGAATTTTCTTTCGGACTTAGAATTTTCTTTCGGACTTAGAGGAAATAACCCCAAAAGATTTTAAAGAATATGAAAAGGATATAAAATCCAAGGCTGCATGTGAAAGATATATTGAAAAAATTGTAGAGGCAGTAATAGACCTGGCTTTTCTAGTTATTAAGGAAAAGAATTTTGGAATTCCTGAAGAAGATAAAGAAACCTTTGATATATTAGTGAAAAATAAAATAATATCTGCTGAATTAGCCCAAAAATTAAAGGATGCAAAGGGAATGAGAAATATAATCTCCCACCAGTATGGAACCATCAATGATGAAATAATATTTGAAGCAATAACAGATCAGATAGGAAAAGATGTAGAAGAGTTTATAGAAAGAATTGTTAAAATATTAAAAAATTAGGTTTTCCTATGCTTCACAATCAAATCAGCTATTATTCCTATGAAAATTATCTGCAATCCTCCGACAAATAATATTATTGATAGGTCAGAAACATCTGCAAATCTTATCAGTCTATAGATTAGATGTAAAAAACTCAGTAAAAGCAGTGTTATTCCTGGGAATAAAAAGAATTTTAATGGCTTAAAATGTATTATAACCCTTATCATCAAAACCATAAAGTTGTAAAAGTCAGAAGGCCTTATGCTGCTCTTGCCTTTTCTTTTAAAGTAATTAATTGGCACATACTTAACTGTATAGCTATTTGTTAAGGCTGCTAATGTTATTGTAGTTGTAAAAGAAAATCCTGAGGGACACAAATGGAAAAATTCCATCGCCATATCTTTTTTGAATATTCTTAGTCCTGAATTAATATCCGGAACATTTCTTCCTGTCAGGAATTTTGCAAATTTCTTTAAAATCCATTTAGCTGGTTTTCTTAAAGCAACATCATGAACATGCTTTCCAGTTCTAGCTCCAACAACCATATCAAAATGCCTGCTTAGCTTGATTAATTTGGGAATATCTTCTATTGGATAAGTTCCATCAGAATCTGTAATAATAATATACTCTCCTTTAGCTTGCTTAATCCCATCTTTTAGAGAAGCTCCATAACCAAGATTGTAAGGATGGTGTATTACATTGATACCTTTGGTTTTTTTTAAGATTTCTCCGCTTTTGTCCTTGCTTCCATCATTAACAGCAATAATCTCAGAATCATAAGGCATCATAACTTTCTTTACTCTATCTAAAGTCTCTGTTAATGCTCGTTCTTCATTATATACTGGTATTACTACACTATATTTCATTTCCCCACCCAATTAAAGATTTAAAGGACTGTCCTGAACATATTCCTTTCCCAATTTTAATGCTATCTCTGCTTTTTGTAGCTCTGATCCTAAATCAGCAGCATGCTGTAAGCTTGAAACAAAGCCTTCTCTAATAATAGTATTAAAGATATCCATTGCCGTCTTCCCTTCAATTAGACACTCTATCTTTCTTATTGTTTTATAATATCTTACCTTTATTAAGCCTTCCTCTGGAAATATTTTAATGGTAAAGAACCCTTTAGGATCCATCTTCCATTCTCCCATCCTGTCATAATGGGCTTCTATAACCTTAACATCCTGATTGTCCTCTAATCTCCTCAAAGTCATGAATTTTCTTTTTTCAGTTCCGCATTTAGGGCATTTGAAAGACTCGTCAATCTGTTTAAAGTCATCTTTATCATACTTCCATCCGCAGTTTACACATGCATATTCTTCCATATTTTAAAATCTAGAAAATAGCTTTATAAAGGTTAGTATATAATAAATTATATGCTACAATTTAAAGCAAAAATCAAAAAATATGGAAATGAATTAGGTTTTGTTATTCCTAAAAGGATAGTTGAAAAAGCTCAAATTAAAACTGGTCAAAAACTTTTACTACAAATTAATAGTAAGGGATTAATTTTTATAATCTTAAAAAAATAAATTATAGAATATTTATGCATTTAAAGAATTTATTCTTCAATCTTTTCAAGCTTAATAACATCAACAGGACACGCCTGAGCAGCTAAATTGTGTTTGTCAAAATCTTTTTCATCAATAATCAACTCCCACCTATTAGTATTCTTGTTAAAAATAGCTCCTTTTAAATCAGCCTTATTATCCTCACTATTCATAAGCCATAACTCAGGGGCATAAGGGGTACAAGCATAAGCTCCAATACAAGCATCTCTATCATATACTATTTTATACTTTACCATCTTTGCTTAGAATGCGGGAGCAGCTGCTTCATTACTTGCTTTTACTTCTTTTCTTCTTTTTGTGTTTGTAATCTGAAATTTTAATAATGCAATTCCAGCTTTGGTTAATCTAAATACATCTTTAACACTGCCTTGCCTGAATAATCTTCTTAAGACATACTTAGGTCTGAAGTAGAACATCTTGTATGCTTTGTCATAATAATAAGTTAATCTTTCAGGAGGAACATCGCAAATCATCTGGCTGAAATTAGCTGTTTCTAAAGTATGCTCAATATCATATCCAGAAAAGTCTTCTTTTAAAGGAATCTTATCTTTGATTAATTCCCACAATTCCGTTCCGGGATATGGTGTCGCAATGTTAAAAGAAGCATAAGTAGGGTCAATCTCTTTAGCAAATTTTAAAGTTTCCTTTATTGTATCCTCTGTTTCTCCTGGATTGCCAAACATGAAATGAGCTACAGTGTCAATTCCATGTTTTTTGCATAATTTAAATGCCTGTCTTGTCTGGTCTAAAGTAATTCCTTTCTTAATATTATCTAATATTTGTTGGCTTCCAGATTCAACTCCAAATTTAATCAGATGGCATCCAGCTTTCTTCAACCAGTATAAAGTATCATCATCAACAGTGTTAACCCTTGAATTTATAATAAAAGTAATATCTATTTTTCTATCAATCATTTCCTTGCAGATTTCAATTGCTCTTTTCTTGTTAAAAGTAAATGTTTCATCCCTGAAAAATACTTCTCTAATCCCTAATTCTTTAACACACTGCTCTATTTCATCAACAACATTTTTAGGGCTTCTTGCCCTGAACTTATGCCCATATAATGTTACAGCAGAGCAGAATGTGCATAAAGCAGGGCATCCTCTTGAAGATAGCATTGTTGTATATGGAAGTCTTTTGGCAACAGGATTAAAGTATTCCGCATTTGGAATTAATTCTCTTGCTGGAAAAGGAACGTCATCAAGATTATCTATTGTATGACCCATTCCTGTAATTATTATTTCTCCGTTTTTTCTGAAAGCAACACCTCTTATTTTTTCAATATCTTCTTTATCTTCTAAAGCATTGATTACATCCCTTAAGATAAAATCAGGCTCTCCAACAATTACATAGTCAACAGCCTCTTCCTTTAATGTCGGCTTTGGCATTGTTGTAACATGAGTTCCAATGAAAATTACTTTTGTGTCTGGCAATGCTTTTTTAACTTCCTTTACTACATAAACATCGGAGGAAAATGTAATTGTAGCTGTGCATACAATAATATAATCTGGCTTTTCTTTTACTACATTGTCAACTGTTTGAGAGACATCCCATTTCATAGCCATGCCATCCACTAAACTTACTGGGTATCCTTCTTTCTTTAAAGTAGCTCCAACAGTAGCTAAATTGATTGGAGGCCAGTTATAGTCTGCTCTTCCCTTGCACCAGCATCCGTAGAAAGTGTCTCTTACAACAGCAATTCCGTTTCTTGTTGGAGGATTTAAAAGCACTATTTTGGCTGTTCTTGTCTTTTCCCCAGTTATTACCTGTTCTGTTCTTTGTAATTGACTAGAATTTTCCATTTTAGACACCTTTCTTAATATTTAAATCATTTTTATAACATTTAAAGGTTGCGTTTCAGTTAGAATATATACTATAAAATATATTTTACATTACATTCTAATCCTTGTAAATATCAGGTTCTGGAAGAATAACATTAACTTTAGGCTCCTCTTTCTTAAACTTCTTGACCTTCTTCATTATCTTGGCGCTTAACTCCAATATTGGCAGAGGCATTTTTTCCATTATCCATTTATAATTTCTCATGTCCAATGTGTTTGCTTTTAGCTTTACGCTGTGTTTATGCTGGTCAAAAAACTTAAACTTGTCAACTTCCTCAATCTCAATGTTATCAGCTTCCTGAATTAGCTTTAATCCGTGTTCATTCCATGGCAAAATGCTTGTATAGTTTTTCTTAAACCAACAGTCACCAAAGCTTACATCAGCATACTCATTAAAGAAATCATTGCATGGAAAACATTTCAACGGCATATACAAAGTAAATAGGTAATTAAAAGCATCCTTGCTTACAAATTTAGTCTTTCCGTTTTTTAAAATAACCCTGAATCCTCCATAATCATCACCATACCTGTAATCTAATTTTTCAACATCCTCTAGTTTGATATTTAACCTTTTCAGAATAGCTTCTGTACCTTCTTTTTTTAATCCAACGCCGCAGTACAGCCCAAACCAGTATTTTATTTTATCAGAAACAAAGCTCTTAAGGGTCCTGAAATTGCATGAAACTCCAACAACTGCATATTTTTTGTCACCTTTATCCTCTCTTAATGTCTTAACTATGTTTTCTAAAGTAAAATCAATATATCTTGACTGGGCAGCATTAATTACATCCTCTTCTTTAGTAACAATCTGCATTTTGACATTAAGGTCTTTGTCAACCTGCCCGCATACAATGACACCATCAACTTTTTTTGTTCTTAAAAGATAAAGCAATAAAGCTGTAACTATTCCTCCGCCTGCCCCTTTCTGCCTTATTTCAGGATCCTTTGCATAACCAATGTAGTATTTCATTTCAAATCATTAAAATCAAAAAACTTAGATGTAGCTGTATACCTCTTATTTCCCTTTAAGATTAGTTTCTTTATTAATTTTTTCTTTAAAGCTTTTGCCAAATAATTTGATCTCCCAAAAGTTTTATTGTACATTCTCAGTAATAATAATCTGCCTGTAGTCATTCTCATTTTTTTCTCTCCAAATAAGCCTGTAAATAATCAATTAATAAGGGAATAAAAAACCTGTCATCCATCCAGGAAGGGTTAATAATTTTGTTTCCTTTAAGTCCGTTCATATGCTTATTTCTTATCCTGCCATCAAGACCTTTAATATACAGATACTGCGTTCCTCTGCTTGTTTTTCTGTTGTCATAATTACCATCTTTATCAAGATGCTTTAAAATAAAATTATTTGCTTTTTCAATAGAATTTTTAATACTTTCATCCTTAGTCTTTAAAAAATAATCATGCAAATACCCCAGACAGATAGACAAATACCCAAAATCATATCCTTTATACTCCAAGAAATAATTGTCTTTTTTTAAATTCATTAATTTATTTAATTTTTTTCTGGAAGCTATTTTGTATTTTGTTTTGTTTGTAAGTAAATAAATATTATTCAGAGCAGCCACTGATGCTGCCATCTGGTTGCTTACTAGTAAGTTTTCATTCCTTATAAGCCAGTTTCCTGCTTTCTCAACAGCTTTGTTTGGTTTTAATTTTAACATTAGCATTGCCTCTGTTATTGCATAAGCTGTAAAAGAAGTTGCAATGAAACTATGTTCATGAGGATAAACCTCTGAAAAGCTTCCATCCTTATCCTGAATCTTGCTCCAGAAATTAATAGAGGCCTTGCACCACTCCAGAACTTTATTTTTATTATAATATAGATTACCTTTAAAGTTATTTTTATACAATAAAGCCAATAACAAGATTCCTTCCTGCAACCTTGAATTAGGGAAGTCTATTGTTTTGTAATGCCAATAAGGCCTGTCAAAACACCCATAAGTATCAGAATCTTTGTTTCTGTCCATTAAGCTTAATACTCTTGGAATCTGGCTTAAGACAATGTTTTTGTATATTTCCATTTTACTCCAAAGACTTTGATTTAATCTTATTAAAACCAATAACTAATCCGCTATAATAACCTAATAAAACAGACCAAAAGTAATTTACAAATCTCATTAATAAAGCTATTGCAGTAGCAGAAGCTAAAGGCACGCCCAATAATGTTAGTATTCCAACTACTGAAGCATCCTGGACACCAAAACCTCCTGGAATTAAGCTTGCTATGCCAATGATGAAAGGCAGTGTGGATATCAAATAAATAAATATAAATCCAACTTTTATATCTAAAGATAATATTAAAAAATAACTTGAAACTGCTATTATCAAACTTGTTACAAAAGTCCAAAGGAATCCAAGTAAAAATCTTTTAACGCTTAAAAATTTCATGTAATCCCTTAAATCATTGAAAAACCCCCTGTATTTTTTGTTTAATCTTTTAAATTTTTCAAATTTTAGTAAAAATTCCAAAACTTTCTTGTTTCTTAACAAATAATACAAAAACAAAGGTCCTATTATTAATCCCAAAAGTAGCAAAGTTACTATTATAAGGGAATTTGTTATTCCATTGCTTTTGTCTGCTATAAAAAAGAATATTATTATAAAAGAGGTTATTACAATAAAGAATATCTCAACTATGTTATCTAATAAAACAGAAGCCATGCTGCCTCCAAGTTTATGCTTTTTTTCTCTTGAAAGGAGAATGGCTTTTATTAGCCCACCCAATTTTGACGGAAGGAGATTATTGAATAAGGTTCCTACAGCTAAAATATGATAAATCTTTATAAAATCTATATCTTTATTTACCAGTATCTGCCATCTTATAGTTCTTGCCAGTAATATTGGAGAGAATGCCAAAAAGCCTATTAATAAAAAGATTTTATTGCTTTTTACAAAAACATTCCATACTTCAGAAACATTTGAAAAATAAACTAATAAAACCAGCAAAATTATTCCAAAGACCAGTGAAAATATCTGAAGTTTCTTCATTCTTTCCTCAGTATCTCAAACAGTATTCCAAAAAATATTGCCTGAAATCCAATCAAAATTATTAATGCGCTTAAAACATCAAAAGTAGTTAATATTAATCCTAATAAAGCTCCAAATAATATCAAGAACAATCCAATTAAACCTAAAAACTTTAATGGATAGTAAATTGCCAGTATTGATATCAATAAGCTTCCTGCATTATATGCAAACGACAGCGGGTTTTTCACCAATCTTGATTTTCCATCCCTTATTCCCTGAATAATAGGAACTTCTAAAATCTTGAATTTGTAATAATTAGCCTGAATAATCATCTGCTGAGTGTATGTGTAGCCTCTTCTTATCTTTAAAGATTCTGCAACCTCTCTTGTGTATGCTCTGAATCCGGATTGAGCATCTGTAATTCTTTTGCCGATTAGCAGAGAAATTAAATTTGAAAATGCCCTATTTCCAAAATTAAAATTGCTTTTTGGAGTATGCTTTAAAAACCTTGATCCAATAACAAAATCAGCCTTTTTGTCAATCAATGGTTTTATTAATCTTGGGATATCTTTTGGATTGTGCTGCATATCTCCATCAAGATGAACAATAAAATCAGCTTTATTCTTTAAGCAGTATTTTAATCCAGCTTTGAAGGTATGAACTAGACCTCTATTTCTTGCAAAACTGATTACTTTAGCCCCTGCTTTTTCAGCTACTTCGGCAGTATTGTCTTTACTTCCATCATTGACAACTAAAATCTCTGTTTTAACATTGTTAATTTTGGGAATTGCTTTGAGAACTTCTTTAATTGTTTTTTCTTCATTGTATGCAGGTATAGTTACTATTATTTTCATTTTTTCAAATCCTCCAAAACCTCTTCAATCCTGAAAACATAGATGTATTGGTTTCTTGGATCATCGACTGTAACTTTTTCAACCCACCTTGCTTTTTCGTCTGGATTTTTCATGTAAGGATACTGTTTAAGGTACTGCAATAATTCAGGATCATTGTTCAACAATCCATTGTAAACTTCATAGGAAGGCTTTGATTTTTCAAATATTTCATTAACAAACTCTCTATCCATTCTTTCAGCTCTCCAGTCAAACATCAGATGAGTATAGCCCTGAGTATGCAGGCTTTCTAAGTCATATTTTGTTGTGTTTAGGAAATAAGTCGGCTCTAAGGGCATTCTTTTCAGATAATAATTAAAGATTCCATTTCTTGAGGTTATTACTCCCACACCATTATCATTCAAAACAAACTCTGAAGCATCCCTATATGCAAAATTGCTCAATTTTAAAGTGTCTGCTGCATTAAACAGACTAATTCCTACAAGTAAAACTAATAAAGCTGAAAAAATAATTTTAGTTTTGAATTTATTTAATCCATAAGAAGCTAATAATGCTACTGCAGGAATGGCAGGAATAAAAACTTTAAACTGATTGTCAGGATATAAAGTAAAAAACAGGAAATAAAATCCAAACCAGGATAATAAAAACAAGTCTTTTCTTTTTCTGTTAATAAAGGCTGCTATGAGTCCAAGTACTAATAAAATTACAGTAATGAAAGAAGTAAAGTCCCATAAAAATATCGGATAAAATTCAAAATTAATTCCTTCGCCAAAATCTTTTGCTATGCTTAATAATTTTCCTGTTGTCTTATCTTCAGCGATATTATTGTCTGAAGGGGCAAGAACAAAATACCCTATTGTAGTGAGGGTAATGAGAAACAGGCTTACTCCTGCTATTATAGAAAATCTCTCTACTGATTTCTTGAACTTTTCCTGTTTTGTCCATACTAAAAAAATTTCAGTGAAAAAAATAACTCCAAGATAGACTCCTGCAGAATTCTTTGTTAAGTAGCTAATCCATAAAAACAATCCTGTTAATATTGAATAATGAATTTTTTTGTCAATTATACTGTAAATATAAAATAAAGTTGTTAACAAAATGAAGAAAGTTAAATTTCCGTCTGGTAAAGCACTTCTCACATTGTAAAGAAATGCTTCACTTACAGCTAAAATTAAGGCAGCAACTAAAGCAGTCTTTTCATTGAATAATCTTCTTCCTATTAAATATACTAAATAAACAGATAAAATTCCAAAGAAAGCAGAAACACCGGCTCCAACAGCTTCACTGACTCCAAAAATTGAAAATCCTAAAAAGATCAGAAAGTTATGCAAAGGTTTTAAGCCAACTCCTAGATGTTTGATGCTCCCCTCTTTTATATACTCTCCAGCATCCAGATAATTCCCAGCATCCCACCTCCCTAGTCCTATATTAGATATATTATAAAAGTTTAAAGTAGATGAAAGTACCAAAATAAGCAAAATAATAAGGTTAAAATTTATTTCGATACCTAATATCTTCTTATTCCAATTAAACATCTTAAATCACTATTCCTTTAGCTTCCTGCACCAATAAAACTAACCCCAAGAACTATGAGAAGGATACCCAGCCATTTATAAATGTTCATTTTTTCCTTTAAGAAAGCTATTGAGAATATTAAAGTCCAGATGTAGATAGTAGCTACTAATGGATATAAAACAGATAATTCTCCTCCTTTAAAAGCTATTATTGTAATAATCCCAGACACTATGTAAATTGAACCTCCTAAAATCAATTTCCAGTTTTTAAGGATTTTTTTAATATTTAATTCAAATTTGTGAGAGCCAAGCTTGACAAACAAAGCTCCAACAGCTCCAAAAAAGCTGTTGAACAGTACTAAGATTATTGCCCATAACTGGGTTGTCATCTTTTTGTTCCTCCTATTCCCAATAAAGTTATTCCAATAATAATGATGAATACCCCTAACCATTTGAATAAAGTCATAGTTTCATTAAAGATATAAATAGAAAAAATGCTGACAAAAACATAGCTTGTGGCTATTAATGGATATAAAACAGATAATTCTCCATGTTTAAAAGCAAAAACTAATAAAATTCCAGCTGAGCCAAACAATAAAAATCCAACTAAAATAAAATAATTGTATACTAAAGGACCATGAAAATCAGCAGCTAATTTAAAAAAAACCTGCCCAACTGCTGTTAATAAAGTGCAGAATAATACTAGGAATATTGCAAAGGTTTTAGTTGCCATATAAGAACAATGTTTTTAAAACTCTCTATATAAAGGTTTTGAAGAATTAAAAATAAAAAAAAGAAAAAATTATTGCACTGGATTATTCTGCTCTTATTGGTCTAAGACAGTCAGCATCTACTGGTATAAAATGAATTCTGCATACAGAATCCTGTGGCCCTGTACATATACTGCATCCGATGCCGCATATGTCATCGTTCATACAGATGTCCCGACTAGCTTTACCAACACAGTCTGAGATTATGTCTTGCATACACTGACCCTTTGTACTAACGTAAAATGTATCAGAACATATCTCGCTCGCAATTTTTCCGCATGCTTCCACTATTTTGTCATCTTGTCCTGGGCAAACATAGCTTTTACAGGCATAAATCTCGTCTTTAGACTCACAACCCTTTGGAACGCCGAAACAAAGTTTATCTCCATAACTTATGTCTGCTTCGCCAGCAGCCTGTCCTGATGTGTCTATTAAAACAGACACAACTTCTCCTGTTGCTCTTCCTCCCTGAATCAATATCACCAAACCGACAATACCAACAATAGCAACTATAGCAGCAATTAAAACACCGCTTCTTTCTTCAGCCATTTATTTTTCACCTCTTTTATTTTTAAATATTATTTATTATAAGGAGTTTAAGAATTATATAAACCTTTTGGATGATCATTTTTGCTCTGTTACATATCAAAAAACAAAGAAATTCTTCTGCTGTAAATCTTGACTCTTGTATAGTAATCATAAATATCCTCCAAAACATGTATAAAGAATCCTAAAAATATAAGCCAGAATATCTGAAAAAAGAAGCCTAAAATTAAAATTATACTTAAAACTTCCCAAGTATGAAAAACAAATAATAATTTTTCTCTTTTCTTGTTATTGTCTCTATTTAGATAATAGTTATAAGCCTTTTTTAAATTGAATTTCTTAAATTTAAAAACATAATGAATGTAATGGTCTACATCAATCAAAACAGCAGAAGCCAGTATCAACAAAACCCACCATTGATAGACAAGAAATAAGGGTATACAAATAAAGAAAGTGACTAAAAAATGTTTTCTTGGCAGCATTATCTTCTCTTCTTTCTTTTTAGCAATCTTAATTCTTCTTTTTCTTCACTTTCTATTATTTTAGCTAATCTGAATAATTTGCTGTCAATATCATCTATTTTTTTTTCTAGGATGAAAACTCTTCTTAAACTGTAAATCATTCCAGCTACAGCTCCAAGTAAAATGTAAAGAATGCTGTCAATTACGGATAATGGCATTTAATCACCTCTTAATTAAACTTTATCTTGAGATATTTAAAGCTTACTCTTATTGTTTTATCGGATCTATAACATCTATAAAGTCTATTTTTTTAAATGTTTTATCATGGGTTAATAAATTTTTAATGCCTAATTTCTTCATTGTAGCAATTATTGTAGCATCTCTGCCGCCAACTCCAGTATGACTATACTCAGATAATGCCTCTACTGAAGATCTCATTAATTCATAGTCAAAATCTTCTATTTGAAAAGGAAATTCTAAAAGTCTTTCTATTTTTTCTTTTCCTTTAATTGGGCCCAAATTTTTAATTAAATAATGAGATAGCTCCATAATTACTATGCTATTCATAACTACATCTTTTTTGCTTAAGATATCATCTAAATAAGATGCTACTGCCTTATGCTCCTTTGAAGATTCATCAAAATAATAGCACCAAATGTTGCTTTCAATAAAGAGTTTTACATTCTCCATATTCTTTTTAATTCTAAAGGATTTATCCTGCTTTCTTTGACACATCCTTTAAGTTCAGAACTAAATTCTTTTACAGATTTGAATGCCTTAAGCATTATTGTATTTTTTACGACTTCTATACTAAGTGTTTCACCATTTCTTAAATTGAGATTTTTTCTTATTTTCTTAGGTATTATTATCCTTCCTTGCTTTTCAATATTTATTTTCTCCATTTTTATCTCCATGGTAATTATATTTCCATTATTTATAAACCCTTCTATTCTTTCTTCAGCAATGTTTCAATGATTTTTCCAAAAACAGGTCTTGTGATAAATACACCGATTGAAATTCCTATTATTGTCACAACTGCAAATCCCCTTAATAATCCAGCTCCGGAGTAATACAGAGGAATCATAGCAGCAAAAGTAGTAGCATAAGCAACCATGATAATAAAAAAAGCCCTTTTAATTTTTTCCTTCCAATTATAAGCAGCTTCATCTCCTTTTAATGTTTCATCTGTAATAATTATTTGGTCATCCACGCCAGTTCCAATAGAAGCTATAATGCCTGCAATAGCAGCCAAGTCTAAGTTCCATTTTATTATTGAAGCAATTCCTAATATCAGCAATAACTCGCTTAACATAATAAAAATCATTGGAATTGCTATCTTCAACATTCTGTATCTTATGAAAATAACTATGCCTACTGATAATATTGCCAATAATCCTGCATAAATTGAGGTCTTTACAAAATCATCCCCCAAAACTGGTGATATAACATCCAATTTTAGAATTTCAATGTCAAATGGCAATCCTCCAGTAATTAGAATAGTCTGTAATTTATCCATTTCCTCTAAACCTGCTTCATAAGCCTCGTCTCTTGTATTGCCAGAGCCAGATCCGGAAATAAGAATTTGTGTAGCTTCCTGACCTTTTAAGCTGGCTCCTATATTTAAGCTGTCAACTAATTCATCATCAACATAAAAGTCAAGAGTTTCTGTCAAATATCCGTCTCTTCCGCCACCGCTTAAATTAACATCTAAATCTTTAGTTGCTTCAGCATGTTTTTTAGCAGCATTACTGCTTAATGTGATTAAAAATTCAAAACTGCAGAAATGAGCGCCATTGCTTTGTGCACAATTTCTTATTCCAGAGCAAGTTCCATCATCCCTGCATACAAAAGTTATGTCCCTTTCTCCTCCAATAAATACAGTATCATTTTTAATTTTAGCTTCAAACTTTCCCTGCTCTTCTATTAATTCCCTTACTCCTTCTATGTCAGTTCTTGCTAATTCAATGACAACTAATTTGTCATTTCCAACATCTGCCTGCCTGATCCTTACATCACTTAATCCAAAAATATTTAATCTGTTATTCAAAACTTTGATTAAGTCCCTTATTTGTAAGTTAGTAACTTCTTCATCTGTAACAGGCTTTAACAAGACTCTTATTCCTCCTTTTAAGTCAAGGCCTTTTCTTAAATTAGTTTTTTCAACTTTATCTACTGAAATTTCTAATTCTTTATTTATCAGGAAAGCATAGCTGTTCCTGTTAGTCCTGATTTTTATTGTGTTTGAAGGAAGAAATTCAAAAAGCATATTATTAAAATTATCATTAGTAATATTCTTTTCATTAATAGAAATTATTTTTCCCTGTGCTTTGGTAATATTATTTGTGTTAATTAAAGTTAGATTATTCAGAGCAAATCCAATAGTATCCAGAACATCATAAACATAAGTTCCTTTTGTAGTTTCAACTTTAACTTCTTTTGGTGATACTGCAGAAGCTTCTTTCATTATCCTATTATAGTCAGCAACACTATTTACTTGCTGATTATTGATTTCTTTTATAATTTCTCCAACCTGCAATCCATTTTCAGAAGCTTTGCTGTTCCTGTCTACAAACTTTATCTCTACGCCTTCGGTATTGAACTTTGGCGCGATGGCAATAATAGCCAAGATTAACAAGAATATCAATATCCATACTCTTATTGAAAATAATTTTTTAAATTTCATATTATCCCTTTTTTGTTGCAGTATCTGATTAATATGGCAGTATTCATGAACCAAGTTGTGAATAAGTCAACAATTAATGCCACTATTATTATAAGGAAAATGCTCTTCAACACAATAGATGTTGAAACAAAATAAGCTACTAACAAGGCAATTAATGTAGTAGATACCATTGTGATTCCTGTTTTAAAAGAGCCAAAAACCCTGTCCATAACACTCCCCTCACCCTTCCTTTTCAAAACCCTTGTAGTTAGCAATACATCAGTATCTATTGAATAGCCTACAACCAAAAGAAAGCCAGCAATGCTTGTTATTGAAAGTTCAAATCCAAACATGCTTAAAATTGCTAATGTGATTACAATATCTCCAAAAGCAGCCAAAACAATTGCCAAGCTTGGAGCAAAAGTCCTGAATGTAATAAAAACAACAATTATCATCAATAAAAAAGCAATAAACATGGCAGTAATCATCTGCTTAAAAAAAGCCTCTCCTAAACTAGGGCCTACCTCTTCTATAGAAAAATCTTCATCACTATAATTTATCTTTTCCTTTAAGGCTTCTTTTAATCCATCAGAATCCAGGCTGCTGGTTTCTATTATTAATCCGCTTTGCTCTCTTGTAGCAAAATCAACTAAAGTTCTTACCTCAACATCAGTCTTTAGCCTTGAACTTAGAAAAATTTTCAATTCGTCTGCATTTATTTTTTCCTTTGTAATCAGATTAGCGCTTATTCCTCCTTTTAAACTCACATCTCTTTTAATAATCTCTCCAGTAGAAGCATATTTAACTCCAAGAAATAACAAGCTTAATACTATCAGTAGTATAGGTATCCAAAATAGCTTTTTGTAGTGTTTTTGATAAAAATCTTTTACCCCCATCTTTTCAAGATTAAAATACTCATTTAAATAGCTTATGATAATGTTTATATAGCATTTTTTTCATTAAATCTGGTATAAAAAGAGGTATTATATGTTGAATAAGGAAAATTATCTTGCTTTCACTTTTTTTCTTGTATTTGCAGCAGTATTTATCTCATTTACAGATCCGGCGTTTACAGGATTTGTTTCCCATGATCTTAATGGCACAAACCAGACAGAAAACCAAACGATAACTCCAAACGTAACATTAATACCTTCACCCCTTCTTAGGATTGAGCTTACACAAAAAAGTTTTGACCAAGGAAGATTATTAACTGGATTAATAAAACTAAATATGTCTGGAATAGTAACCCAGGATGATGTCCTTACACTCTCAACAGACAATCAGATTTCTGAAAGAAAATTAGTTGACATAATAAGAACTCTTAATGTTCCTTATAGAGAACTACAAACAATTTATACAGGAGAAAATCCTCAGACAGTAAAAACATTGACTTTTAATGAAGCTGGATCCCAATTAGTAGGAGTAAGGATAAGAAGCAAGTCTAATACTGCAAGCTTTAAGCTTAATGTTGAAGGCAAGGAGCTTAACGGACAATTTCCAACTTTTCCAAAAGTGGACATTGGCGCAAAATCTTTATATAATGACTTTGAATATTACGGAGATTTAGCATCTTATGACAATACTCCTATATCACCATCCACATTAGAGCTGACAAATCCAGAAGAGCAGATAATAATCACAAATTCTCCAAAAACATTTTACTGCGAGAGAATAAACCTTCCAGAGTCCAGGGCATTTAAGCTGTCTGCAAAATACCAAAGAACAGAAAATACATTGTCTTTTGGTGATATGAAAATGAAGATATTGAATTTCCCTGATTTTACTCCAGTTCCAACAGGGGAGTGCGATCTTCCTGAAGAGACAAATTTGGCATTCCATGACTGCGATGCTGTTTTAGACAGGCCTATTAAGGGAGAAAAATTAATCTGCTTCTTCTCTTCAAAAGACCAGCATCCTAACGGATTGGCAAAATTATCAATTGATCCAGCAACATCTATCCAAAATCAAGATTCAAATGGCTATGCATGCAATGAAGGTTTTGAATGCGACAAAACAGTTCCAACAGACTATTATATAAGAGCATTCCCAGGAATTTATCCAAAAATATTATCAACAAAGGAAGAATTCAAAAATTGGTCAACATCACCAAGCATTGAAATATTATCTTTTAACAACCACTTAAACATTTGTGAGCCTTTTGATTTCAGCAGGACATTTTGCATGGTTCCTGTTAAGATAAGTTCAGAATCTGCTGGAATAATTGAATTATCTAATTTTGAGCTTAAATATACAAAGGATGGATCAGCATTTGCTCCAGTAACTGAATTAAATGATTTAACTTATTTACAGTCATCATTGGAATTAACAAAGCCGGTTACATTAGATATTCCTATAGAAGTGTTCAATTTAGCTGCTCCTCAGACAAAGACAGCAGTATTAAAAGCGCAGACCTCATCAGGATTGAGCGGAGAAAAAAGTTATGATGTAAACCTTATTGAAAGTGAGGTAACATTAGAGCCAATACCAGCAATTAAAAACAGAATTTCAATTTCAAAAACATTATTGCAGAGACTGCAAAAAGATGAGTTGACAGCAGCATTAGGCTTAATGGAAAAGATGAATTCTGTTTTTACAGAATTAGTTAAGTTTGAAGACACAATAAAAGGGATAGAGGCTGCTATCAACATAACGCAGGTTGAAAAGGAAGTAAAGATTAGCGAAATATCAACACAATTGGATGAGATTCTAAAGCAAGTTCCAAGGGATTATGACATAAAGACTTCATTTAAGTTTACACCTTCTTCCTTAAGCTTTGAAGAATTGTCCTCTGAAATACCAATAAAACAAGATACAAGTTATAAATCGGCAGTATTGAGTCTGCAGGATGAAGTAACAGTAGAAGCAGAAGCAAGAGTAGTTGATATATTATACACTAATGGGGAGACAAAAACAGCAACATCAATAACAAAAATAATTAAGCCAAAAAAACCATTGACAAATGTTGAGATAATAGAGAAGATACCAAAGGAAATGGCACAGTCTGTATCAGAAATAGGATTTGATACTCCATCAACAACACTAAAAGATGACCCTGTTGTTAAGTTTGTGATATCTGAAATATCTCCAGAGTCTCCTGGAAGGATTACATATGCAGTATACAAAGAATCTTTGGATTATGTTGAAGATACTTTAACTCTATACCTGCCAGCTTCAATATCAAATGAGTTAATAGGAGTTGACTGCGGAAATAATTACTGTAATTTCCTTGAGGACTATACTTCATGTTCTGAAGATTGCTTGTGCGGAAACAATGTTTGTGATATAGGAGAGGAAAATACATGCCCTTCAGACTGCAAAAAATTCCCATGGGGAATAGTGATAGGATTAATATTAATTGGATTGTTAACAGCAGGAGGAGCTTATTATTATTTAGTCCTTTACAGAAATCCAGAAAAGAAAAAAGCATTTCTGGAGAAAATGGGAAAAATTCCTGTTGTTAATATTTTCTTTAAGCCAAAGAAGCTGTTTAAGTCTCAGCAAGAGCTGCAAAGCCTTAAACTGTTTGTAAAAAATGCATCATTAAAAGGATATTCAAAAGAGCAGATTAAACAAACTTTAATAAAAAAAGGATGGAAGCCAGAGCAGATAAATGAAGCATTTAAACCGTAAGAAAGTTTTAAATACATTGGATAGGATTATTCAAGAAAAGAGGTGTTTATGAATAAATCAGTAGTATACACTATAACAGCAATTATAATTATTGCAGTTGCAGCAGCTATTCTCTTTATTCCTGATAAAGCAAAGGATTTTACAGTTAATAATCCAGATGACTGCAATAAAATAAAAAATGTAGAGGAAAGGGATAATTGTCTTTTTAACATCGCTGTAAATTTGGGAAATGAAGAAGCATGTAATTTTTTATCTGAAAATAAGGATAAATGCCTTGAGCTTGTAGCAGCAGGATTTGATAAATTTTATTTATGCGGGCAGATAGAGGATAAAGGATCAAAAGCAAACTGCTTTTTAGCGCAAAATCAGGGAAAAGGCTTTGAAGCTTGTGAAGCTTTAACAGATTCTATTGAAGGTGATGAAGGGCAAAAAAGCTTAGTAATTGACTCATGCTACATTAATATTTTTTTAAACCAAAACATGAGAATAGAAGACTGCAATTCAATTAAAGATGTTAATTTAAAGGCATACTGTCAGGCAGTAATAAATAAAAATCCAGGTGTTTGCAGCAGTGTTGAAGATAATATTCTATTCAACAAGGTTGTTTGCACTACTGAAGTGGCAAGAAAGTTAAATGATAACAAAATATGTGAAACTTTATCCGTTCAGGATGATATCCAGCAATGCAAAAATAATTTAGAGGCAGCTTTATGAAAAAAATAATTGTTATTTTATTAAGTCTGGCAATCTTAATAATATTATCTGCAACTGTATCTGCTGGAAGAGCTTTAAGCAACCAATGCAGCACTGTTTTGTCACCAAATACTTTTTCAGGTGTTGGAGGACCAGGAAGTCAATTTTGCTCAAATTTATGCATAGCTTATGATCCTCCATCAAGTGGAAGTTATTCATTACAATTATCAAAGACATTCTATCCAGGAGGTCAGCCTCAGCAAGGAAGAATTGTTGTTGTTGCAGGAAATGTTGTTCACTGTTCTATTAATGGATATACAGTCATAGCCGTTAATAGTCCTTCTTCTAGTTGTTCAGCTACAACTTATGTAGCAAATTTCCCTGGATATTATATGGGAGCAGGAGCAAATTCAGTAGTATGTAATGCAGCATTTGCTTCTAGTGTTCCATATCCTCATTATGTCCCTTCTAAAAATACACTTTATTTAATTTCTTTAGATGTTATCCTTGATTCTGATAGTGATGGTGTTGCAGACAATAATGATAATTGCCCTTCTGTTTATAATCCAAATCAGGCAGATTTTAATCAGAATGGGGTAGGAGATGTTTGTGACGATCCAGATGGAAGCCCCTCAAAATGCCAGTCTGTAGGAAAGACATGGGTTGACAGTGAGAATAAATGCTGCGGTGATGATGGAACATCTGATAATTTTCCAGGATGCATTAATGGTGAATCAGACAGGGATAAGGATGGAATAATTAATTCAGAAGATAAATGTCCTGATACACATCCAATAGAAAAAGACAAGGTATATACAGCAGATTCAACTCATGAAAAATATGGATGCAGTTCATCAGAGACTGCTTTGTGCTTAATAGAAGGAGCAGGAACAGTATGCCAGCAAGGTCCTTTGTGTGTTACAGATTTAAATTACAATGATCAGGAAAATAACACAGTTTGTGATACTATAAACTGTGATGCATCAGGAGCATGTACTATTCCAGCAGGATGCATTCCATGCCCTTTGCAAAACTGCAATCAATTTGATTCTTTCTTTACAGGATGTTATATTGATGCTTCAGGACTGCCAACAGAGTATAGAGATTATATAGAAACCTCTCAAGTATGCAGTCAGGGAAGCTGCCAGGAAAAAACCTGTCAGTATAATGTTGTTGATCCTGCATCATTAAGAGATTTTGATTCAGATAGCATACCAGATTTCTGTGACCAAGAGCCTTGCGGCCAGAATACTTTCTTGGGATCTGTGGTTTTGGATGTAGGATGTTTTTGTGAGGGAAACTTCACAGATTGTGATCAGGATTTAAGCAATGGATGCGAGAGAGATGTTTCTTTACAGGGAGCTTGCCCAGGAGTTCCAAAGTGTACAATACCAACATCTACTGTTCCACTGGCAACAGGACAGACTTGTTCAGCTCCTGCTTGTGAAAATGCTTTGGGAGGAATAGTTTGCAGAGCAGGACAGTATTTCTGCTATGGCGCATGCAGGGATGTAAGCTGTGATACACCAACTGAAATATGTCCAGACCCGAATGATTATGACTGTGATGGAATTTCAAATGATTATGAATTCAAATACTGCTTGTCTGTCTTTGATCCAATAGATGGCGACCATGATTCTGATTTAGATGGATTAACAAATAAGCAGGAGGCAGAATTCGGAACAAATCCGCTCAGCAAAGATACAGATGGAGATGGATTAACAGATTATGAAGAAGTAAAAGAAGCTTTGTCAAGCTTAAGCACAGAATCAAATTTTTCAGTAACAGGATTAGCTATACTTGAAATAACTGGAAATTATGTAACAGATCCTTTGGATCCTGATACTGATGATGACGGGTTAATAGATGGAGATGAAATATTCTACCAGACTATTCCAGTAGAGCCAGATACAGATGGCGATGGATTATTTGATGGTGATGAAATACAGACTGTTATCGACTGGATTGGAATACAGGACAAGGAATCTATAAGATTATTTATAAATAAAGATGGATGTTTAATAGATGATGGCTGTGCAGGAGAGGAAAAATTAGGACCAGATGGAAAAAACAATGGACCTTTTGATGATGATTCAGACGGAGATGGAAAATCTGATTTTGAGGAAGTAAAAGGTGTTGACGGATTATTAAGCAACCCGTTTGATTCTAAAAACACATGCTCATTTGAATGCTCTGAATGGCAGCCAGATCCATGTAATGAAGGAGAAACACAGACAAGGTCATGTACACAAGCAGCAAACTGCCCAGGAGTAAGCTATAAGCCAAAAGAATCGCAGGAATGCAAGCCTGGATTTGAAGGATTAGAGGAAAAAGTCCCTTTCTTCACACCTATACATGTTTTGATAACCTTAATAATAATATCCGGCTATTACGGATTAATCTTAAGGAAGAAAAATTAAAAGATATTCTTATTAACCAAGAACTTTCTGAATTCTTCAAAGAATAAAATGCTGAAGCTTACTAACAAAACAATTCCCCACTGCAGTAACCCCAAAGGCTCTACTCCAAATATTGTATTTAAAGGAGTATACAATATTGCTAACTGCAAAATTACTGAGATTAAAACTGCCAATAGCAAATATTTATTGCTGAATAAAATACTGATTATGCTTTTATCAGATTTGAAATTCAAAACATTAAATAACTGAAACATAACAATTGTTGTAAAAGCCATTGTCTGCCCATAAGTCTTAAATACAAACAATGTTCCTGCTGTTATAACAGCAGCTAATAAAAACAAATGTATAAATCCATGCTTATCAATAATTTTTTCATCTATCCTTCTTGGCTTTCTTTCCATTATATCCTTTTCTTTAGGCTCTTCACTTAAAGCCAAAGCTGGAAGCCCGTCAGTTACTAAATTCATCCACAAAATCTGTATTGCTGTTAACGGCAATCCCCAGTTAAACATTATTGCCAAAAAAACAACTAAAACTTCTCCAAGATTGCTTGAAACCAAATAGCCAACAAACTTCTTGATATTATCATAAATTCCTCTTCCTTCCTTAACTGATTTTACAATAGACTCAAAGTTATCATCCAGAAGAATCATATCAGAGGCTTCTTTGCTTACTTCAGTTCCTTTGATGCCCATTGCTATCCCAATATCTGCTCTCTTCAAAGCAGGAGCATCATTGACACCATCTCCTGTCATAGCAACTATATTATTGTGTTTTTTATAATATTCCAGAATCTTGACTTTATGCTCTGGATTGACTCTTGCAAAAATATCATAATTTCCGATTTGTTCTAGATCTATTTTTTCTAATTCCTCTCCAGTTAGGCAGTTTCCTTTAAATCCTAGCTCTTTTCCAATCGCCAAGGCAGTTAGTTTATGGTCTCCAGTTATCATAACGCTTTTAATTCCTGCTCTTTTACACTCCTCTATTGCTGCTTTAACTTCTTCCCTTGGAGGATCAATCATTCCCATAAATCCTGCAAAAATTAAATCATCAATTTTTCCTTTGTCAGAATAAGCAAAACCCAAAACTCTTAATGCCTTTTCAGCCATCTTGTCATTTTCTTTTAGCAGTCTTTCTTTTTCCTTTCCTGTTAATAGTATAGTTCTTTTTTCAGTAATGATATACTTGCATTTTTTTAAGATAACTTCTGCAGCTCCCTTAAAATAAACTCTGTTATTTTTGTGAAAAGTTGCCATAAATTTTGTTTCAGACTCGAAAGGGATTTCATTTATTCTTTCTTCTTTGCTGTAAATTCCTTTTTCTGCAGCAGCTAATAAAGCTAATTCAGTTGGGTCTCCTGATTTTGTTTCTAAAATGGAATTGTTGCAGTTAGCCCCAATAGTCAGTAAAAGATTTAATTTTCTTGAGTCATATTCCTCATTATTATAATAAAATTTTCCTTCTTTATCATAGCCTTCTCCGCTGACTTTTATAGCTTTGTTGTCAAAGTAAATTTCCTTGACTGTCATCTCATTTTTTGTTAAAGTCCCAGTTTTATCAGAACAAATAACGTTTGTAGCTCCTAAAGTTTCTACTGCAGGAAGTTTTCTGATTAAGGCATTTGACTTAACCATCTTTTTTACCCCTAGAGCTAAGCTGATTGTAATAACTGCTGGCAGGCCTTCCGGTATTGCAGCAACAGCTAAGCTAATAGAAGCCAGGAAAATCTCCAATAATTCTATTCCTGCTACTAATCCTGCAGCAAATACAACAGCAATTATAACTAAGATTGTTATGCCCAAAAACCTTGCAAGACCGTTAATCTTTTTCTGAAGAGGAGTTTTTTCAGCTTTAGTTTCCTGGACTAAAGTAGCTATTTTTCCAATCTCCGTCTGCATTCCGGTCTTTACAACAACAGCCTTTCCTATACCTCTGGTAACCAAAGTCCCTGAAAAAATCATGTTTTTTTGGTCAGCAATGTTTTTTGCATCTACTATTTTTTCAATTTTGCTTACTGGATTGCTCTCCCCTGTTAAGGAAGCCTCATCTGTTTGTAGAGTATTTACATTGATTAATCTGCAGTCAGCAGGAACTTTATCCCCAGCTTCTACTTTTATTATATCACCAACAACTAGATTTTCTGCTAGAATTTCTTCTTCTTTTCCATCTCTGATTATTCTAACTTTTAATGCTTCTAGTTTTTTCAAAGCCTCTATTGTTTTTTCAGCTTTGTATTCCTGAAAAAAGCCAATTAACGCATTTAATACAACAATGACTAAAATTACAATAGAATCAGCAACCTCTCCAATAAAAAATGAAATTAAGGCAGCTAATATCAGTATTATGATTAAAAAACTCTTGAACTGGTTTAAGAATATTTTGAAAGGGGAAATTCCTTTTTTTTCCTTTAGCCTGTTTAATCCATATTTTTCTAACCTTAACCTTGCTTCTTCTCTGCTTAATCCAGAATCTTTTGTTTGTAATTCAGATAAAACCTCTTTTATACTCTCATTATAAAATTCCATTATTCATACTTTCGTATGGAATATATTTAAACTTTGCTACAGAAAGATTTATAGTGTATAATTTAGCGGACACCAGCAAACCATAAACATTTAAGTAAATATGAAATATTTAAAAAGACAGGAATAATTCCAAAAACAAAGATTTTATTGCACCAGTAGTTTAGGGGTAAAATCACGGCCTTCCAAGCCGTTGTCCTGGGTTCGAATCCCAGCTGGTGCATATTATAACAAAGTGATTAACATGGATATTGATGACTTTCAGGAATTGTATGAAAAAAGATATGTAAGAAACAATCTTGTTCTTGATAAATCATCACACGAATTTTATATTCAGCAAAACTGGGAGGTTTTTGAGAAGCTTACTGTAATGAGAAATCATAGGATTCCAGAATTAGCTTTGTTAAAAAGAGATCTTTTTGATATTATATCAGCATGGGATGATGAAGGAAACCGTATTGATACATTGTCAAATCTTTCAAAAACAAAAAGAAGATATCCGGCAAAATTAGAGCATATAGATAATGTTTCTTATCGAGTTGCTCTTAAAAAATTAGAGTATTATTCTCAATGTACACAATATTTATTATACAGCGAAATAGGAAAAAATCGAAATCCTTATTTTACAGCACATTTTACAGGAGAATTCAAAGGCGGAAGAGTCAGAATGACAGCGCCAAAAAAAGAAATTGGATATGTTACAATGATGCATAAATTTAGAGAGCATGATAAAGAGCTTTTTGAGGAAATGGTTGAACTGCATCTGTTTATGATAAAAAGAAGAAAGAAAAGATTATCAAGGGATTTTGAATTATACGGAAGAGGAGAAAGGGCATTTAACGGAATAATGAAGCATTCTGCAGTCTATCCTAGTTCTGGTTTTTAAAAAATAAAAAAAAGAATTATAAGTCGCTGCTTGTGATTATATCTAATCTTGCTTCAGAAGGCTTTACATTTGAATTCATGCCGACAAGGTATTTTACCCCTGCTCTTTCTGCCACACCGACTAATTCTCTGTCAATGCTTCCGTCAAAAACCAGAGTATGCACTTCCGACTTTAAGCCGCCTACAGTTGTAGCTAATTCGCTTGTAGGGACTTTTCCTAGGATATTATCACTTTGGTCCAGGATATAAGCTCCTCTTGTTCCAATTAAATTCTCAAGCATTTCTTTAAGCTTATCATGCCTGTCTTTTGTTAATATTGGTCTTTGGATAGGTCTTGACATAGGCCTGCTCATTGGTCTGCTACTCATTGGCCTATTTCCTGCTTGCGTGCTATTAAATCTATTATTTGCCTGGATAGGCTTTCTGAAATCTTCTTGTGTTCTTTCAGTTTTAGTTTTGGAAATGTCCAGCTTAACCTGCTCAACAGCTACCTTGCCTCTTAAGGCTTTATGGATTTCTTTTTTAGTTATTTCCTCAACTTCCTTTCCATCAGGAGCTTTGCATACAAAGTCTATATCTGCTACTTCACTAATCTCCCTTATTATTAGTTCACCGCCTTTGTCCCCATCAACAAAAACAGTTATTTCTTTCTTTCTGCTAAGGTCTATAATAGTCTGGGGCACATTTGTACCATTCATAGCTATTACATTCTTAAAACCATGTTTTAATAGGTTTAAAACATCAGCTCTTCCTTCTACAACTATTACTTCATCACTTTCATCTATGGCTGGTCCTGCTGCTAATCTGTCTTTTCCATATTCTTTTATCTCCATCATTCTGACAGATTGTGCTACTTCATCTGTCATTTCCTGAGAATCTGGCAATACAGAATCAGTTAGTGTTCTTAACAATTCTTTAGCTCTTTCCAAAACATAAGATCTCTTGCTTATTCTTACATCTTCTATCCTTTGAACCCTGACTTTTGCATTACAAGGCCCTATTCTCTGGATAGTCTCTAAAGAAGCTCCTACTATGGCAGTTTCTGCCTTGTCTAAAGAACTTGGTATAATAATACTTCCGGAAGTCTTTCCTGCTTTAGTTTCAATATTGACTTCTATTCTGCCTATTCTTCCGCTTCTTTGTAATTCTCTTAATTCTAATTCATTCCCTAATAATCCTTCTGTCTGGCCAAATACTGCTCCAATTATGTCTGGCCTGTCTACTACACCTTCTATATTGATGAATGAATGAACTATATACTTTGCACTTACTGGGCTTATCTTTCCCATTTTTACCATCTCCTATATTCATTTTTTTATCCATTGGTAATATAAATCTACTAGAACAAGACGTTAATCTAACTTAAAACCCTCTAAATTTGAATTTTAAGCCATTTTTAACCTTTTTTTTAGTTCAAATAAACATAAATTGGTGATAATTGTTTAATTGCGATTGTTTTTGCCTTGTTCGTAAATATGATATTATTGCCCACTTTACTGTCCCAAGCTCATTGTTGGTTTAACCTACTCGTTTGAGTATTCTCAAGCGGGCTTATACTTAAATCTTGTTTAAGTATTGTTTTTCAAATACTTTTGGATATATATACTTTTCCTTTAAGACTATATAAATCTTTCTATTTTTTTACTTTGTATTAGTAGTGACAAAAATATGGTTATGAGATTGAAGAATCTAAGGCTATAGGGCTTATAAACAGTGATGATAAAGGATTGTGTATATGAACTCTTAGTTTCAATAAGCAGGTGGGCTAGATAAATTGTTTTAATCTTGAGAATTCATTTTGACCTTTATTTGTCAAAACCCAACCTTTTTCTTTATCGTAGTTAAAGTATTCTTTACTTGATACTATCAAAAACCATTTTATTCGATTTCTGTCTAACTTTCCAGAATACTTTAATTTTTTACAAGCCATTAGAATCTCATTTGTCGATTTTAGAGATAATGTTCCAATAATTAATACTAATTGTTGCCAATGTTTAAGCGTAGAAGGCAAAACAAATTCTTCTCCGATAGTAGATTTGTCTAATTCTTTTAAAATTTTGAATCTTTTAATTTCTAAATCTAATTCTTTTTTTGTTTTTGCCTCTCTAACTCTAATTGTAGTTTCAATTTTCCCATGTGAAACCTTTGTTCTTGTAACATTATCACTGAGATTCTTATCTTTGATATACTTTTGAGGGTTTTTTGACATAATAATAAATTAATCTTAACTAATATAAAAACATAACGCCCACCTGCTTACTTTGGATTTTTCGGCTTCGCCTCCGCTCCTCGCCCCGCTACGCTCTCCCTACGCTTCGCTTCGGTCGGGACAGATAACAGAGATTATACACAATGCAGGTTAGGTGGCTTTGCGTATGTTAATCATCAACTTTATTAAGCAGATTACATAATTTTGTCATATTAATTGATTAAAATGTCACAAAAACCTTTTTATGTAGACTCCTGTATTTGGCTAAACCTCTGGAAAAAAGAGGGAGATGCAACTAAAGGAATTCCATATTGGAAGATAGCAAAAGATTTTATTGAAAGAATAATGTTTTCAGAACATGAAGAGATCATATATTCAGGATTTATCCTTAAAGAACTGAAATACAAATTAGATGAAGCTACTTTTAATGAAAAATTATTATTTTTCCAAAACGAAGAAAAAATTCATTTTGTAAAAGCAACAGAAGATGATTATTCTTTCGCTAGAAAACTAGAATCTGAATCTCAATATGAAATCAGCTTCTTCGATTGTTTACATATTGCTGTCTGTAAAAGATTAAACTTAATGTTAGTAACAAGAGATGATGATTTAATCGAATTCGCTAGAGAGTATATTAAAGCAGAGAAACCAGAAAAAATTTCAGCCTAAGCTGTTAATCTCATCTAAGCTTATTTTTTCTTTAGATAGTTTCTTCCTAATCTCTTTAATCTCTTTTACAGAATCTCCAGTGTTTTTTATAGATCCAGCCTGTTGTTCAAGGATAAGTCTTCTAAGAGCATCTCTAACAACATCAGATTTGTTTGTGTAGAGTCCTCTATGAATTAGGTTATCTACCTCCTTGACAATTCCTGTTGGCAATCTAACTTGTGTAACTTCCATAATAATACTAATGTAGTACATATGTACTATATAAATCTTTTGCTTTTTCTTGGTTTTAGCGCCATTTTTTTATTTTAGTATGTAATCAAAATTATAAATTGAACGTTAATTAGTCGCCTAACCTCCACTTCTCCGCTCCTCGGCCCATACTGCGCTCTCACTTCCTTCGGGACAGATAACAGGAATTATATTCAATTTTGGGCTCGCCTTACAGGCACGCTTCGCTACCGAAAATTCTCAAAGTTGTTGTCTTCGTTAAAATTCACAAAAACGAGAAATCAAGATATTGCTATCGCAACATCATCTAACAAAATTTAAATGCAATAAAATTTCCATTTCTTAGAAGAGAAAAACAAAGGAGTTCAGCGCTTTGCCCATATAGTCTGCTTCGCAGAAATTTATATTTTTGAAGGAAAGCTTGTTGGTGGTTTAGGTATAGCAGGAGGAACTGTAGACCAAGATAAAGAAATCGTCAATGGTGTCATTAAAGCAATTGGCTCGGATATGCCTAAATAAATTTAATTATTGTCCACAAATATATAATATTATTTGAAATTGTGGACAACACTACAGCCTAAACTGCTCCACCACCACTTCAAACATCTTCTCGCAATATCCTTTCACTTTTTTTCCATTATAGAAATCAAGAGCTTCGTAATATTGTGGTCTTAATTTTACTGACACAAAGACTTTTGGATAGCCTGCCTGCATTAAAACCCAGTTCATTAATGCTCTTCCGGTTCTCCCATTTCCATCTTCAAATGGATGAATCTCTTCAAATTTAGCATGAACTAAGCAAGCCAAAACAAACGGATGAATCTTTTTCTTATTGTCATAATAGAATTTAATCATCTTTTTTAATAATGGTCTGACTTCTTCTGGCTCAGGCGGTATATGTTCGGCTCCCTCTATTTTAACAGGAAAGAAGCGCACTCTCCCAGGATACACAACCCCTGTATTTTGTGTTAATATTTCATTTACTTTTTCAAGAAACTCAGTGGTAAACTTTCCTCTGTACTTTTTTATAAACTCAAATGCCTCTCTTCCATTGATAGCTTCATTATAATCCTTAGGGGGAGCACCAGAGGGAATTTGTTTTTCTTTGATGATCAAATATGTATCTCGTAACGTTAACCTGTTTCCCTCAATGGCATTTGAGTTATAAGTAAATCTAATTAAAAAATCTGCTTCTTCTTTCTCTGCTATAGTCTTTGGAATTTGTTTAAGATGATTATTATAAACCTCTTTAAAATCATCAATAATCTCTAGTTTATTAGCATCCAGGTAATTTTCATTGTAAACTTTATATTCCTCAAGCCGAAGTTCTTTGAGTTTCTTACCTACTTCCTCTCGCGTAGGTTCTTTTTCCCCTAGTTTAATTCTTATTTTCTTCCATTTGTTTTCTCCTATGCGTATAGTCTTTCCGAGATAATAAAACGTCTTTTTTCCTGACTTTATCTTATCAATGTATGCCATAACATTATTATTGTCCACATTGTATATAAATTTTTCTAATTTGTGGACAACACTTGCTCTCCCTCCGCACCTTACCAATGGAAAAAAATACTTTAACCAAATGCGATGGTGCCAATCTCTCCACATATGGTGTTATATCTCCATAAGTTGTTTATCCTATACTTTTGGATGTATTCCTTCGGAAATAATTTCTTTGGTATTTGAATCCCACAAAATGCATTTTCTTTCAAGTCTTTTATCGCTCGGGTTAATCCCTTTTTTATTGGATCATTTTCTTTTAATTCATTAAAATCCCTTTCAAGTTCATCGGAGATAAATACTACTTTTGAAGGTTTAATCGTAGTTTTTTTCTTGTCTTTTCAAGAAGTAATTTGATTTCTTGTAATTTTGTCTTGTCTAGTTCTTTTCTTGTTATTGACATTGATTTGAGTTGACCTTCTATCGAACCTAGGATTCTTCTGCTTCTTGATTTTAACTCTCTTACGTTCCCAGAAAAATAAATATACTCGTTGATGAAATCAACCATTGATTTATGTATGTCCTTACTTCTTTCTAATTTGTGTTTAAAACTATCCTTCCAGCTATCCTTTCTCGCTCTAAAATATTTGTTCATAATTTCACCGATTTTATTTCAATCTCTGTCCACTTATCTAAATCTTCCTCAAAAGCGAAAAATTTCCTTTCATCTGATAGTTTATACAATGGTATAAATTACTTCTCAGCATGCAGATTCAGGAAAGCCTTAACTTCATTATACAAGCTATAACATTCATTGTCTAGTTTAGTGCTATAAGCTTTGAACTTGTCTCTCTGGAATATATTATCATAAAATGCCCTCATAAACTTCATGAAAGGAGTCTCCCACTTGTTCTCTTTATCAGAGATCAAGATTGCATCAAAATATATTGTAACATCACCTTTGATTCCCTTGCCTTTCTTTTTTATATTTACATGTCTTCCAGTCATGTTAAACCTTATGTTAATTTCAAATCTTGCGTAGTCATCAACATCTTTGCTCAAAATCCATATGATGGCAACACCTTTACCAGCAGGAATATCCTTGTCACTGTAGCTTTTTTCAGTTAATCTATATCCATTTAAGTCAGCCCAGCTTCTCATTATTTTAATTAATTCATGCATCTGAAAAGTAGAATTCTTTACATCAACCTTTAATTCAGGAACAACAATATCCTTCTCACTCATTCATTTATAGGGAAGATTTGGCTTAATAATAATTTCGGTTCTAATGCATTATATTCTAAAAACCTTTTTAAACTAATTAGTCCTTGGCTTACTTATGAAGAAGTTTAAGTTTCTTGAGCATACAGCAGATGCTAAAATGCAGGCCTTTGGCTCAACATTGGAAGAGGCTTTTAAAAATGCAGCTTTAGGAATGTTTAATGTCATGGTGGATACTTCAAAAATCAAGCAGAATATAAGGCATGAAATTAAAATAGAGTCTGAAAATGAAGAGTCTTTGCTTTACGATTTCCTGGAGCAGTTATTGTTTTATGTTGATTCAAAAGGATTTTTGCTTTCAGAAGTTTTGGATTTAAAAATAAACAAAAACGATAAGTATAGATTAACGGCAGATTTTATTGGTGATAATTATTCAGATCAGGATGTGCATACTTATATTAAGGCAGTAACATACAGTGAAATGTTTATAAAAAAAGAAAAAGGCAAATATATTATACAGGTTGTTTTTGATATTTAAAATGGCAGAAGGAAAAAAAGAATATGAAATAAAGAAAATCTCAGATTATGAATGGGAAGTGCCTAAACATGGAAATATGAAAGTTCCTGTCAGGATTTATGCTTCTGAAAAACTGCTTAAAAAAATAGAGGAGGACGGAAGCATTGAGCAGGGAATTAATGTAGCTACACTTCCTGGAATTCAGGGAAAGTCTATTATGCTTCCAGATGCCCATAGAGGTTATGGGATGAGCATTGGAGGAGTTGCAGGATTTGATGCAGAAAACGGAATTATAAGCCCTTCTGCTGTTGGTTTTGATCAAAACTGTGGTGTCAGGCTTTTAACAACTAATTTAGAACATGATGAAGTTGAAGAAAAGATTCATCCTTTGTTAGACTCTTTGTTTGCAAATGTTCCTGCTGGAGTAGGAGGAAAATCAATTTTTAGATTATCAAAAGAAGAACTTGATGAAGTTTTAAATAAAGGCGTAGACTGGGCTATCAAAAATAAGTATGCAACAAAAGAAGACAAAGAGCATTGTGAAGAGTTTGGAAGATTGGAAAAAGCAGATGCTTCAAAAGTTTCTGAAAAAGCCAAGGACAGAGGAAAAAATCAACTAGGAACTCTAGGGGCTGGAAATCATTTCCTGGAAATTCAGACTGTAAATGAAATTTTTGACAAAAAAATAGCGAAAAAATTCGGAATTATTCATAAAGGCCAGGTAGTTGTTATGATACATACTGGTTCAAGGGGATTAGGCCATCAAACATGTTCTGATTTTTTAAGAAGAATGGAAAAAGAAGATCCAAAAATGATTGACAGCTTACCGGACAAAGATCTTGCTTATGCAAAAGTAGGAACTAATACTGCAGAAGATTATTTTAAAGCAATGTGTGCTGCAGCAAATTTTGCTTGGACAAATAGGCAGTTAATAACATACCAAACAAGAAAATCCTTTAAAGAAATTTTTCCTAAATCAGAATTAAAGTTAGTTTATGATGTCTGCCATAATATTGCAAAAGAAGAAGAATATGAAATTAATGGCAAAAAGAAGAGATTAATAATCCATAGAAAGGGAGCTACAAGAGCATTTGGTCCAGGAAGAAAGGAAGTTCCTGAAGTATACAGAGATATTGGACAGCCCATTATTATTCCGGGAAGTATGGGAACTGCTTCTTATGTTTTAGTTGGAACCAAAAAAGCTGAACAAGAAACATTTTCATCCACTGCTCATGGTGCAGGAAGAAATTTAAGCAGGCATCAGGCATTAAAGCAATTTAGAGGAGAACAAATTAAAGCTGATTTGGAAAAAAGACATATTTATCTTAAAGCCAAATCGTGGAAAGGCATTGCAGAAGAAGCTCCTTTATCATATAAAGATATAGATGAAGTCGTAAAAGTTTCTCATGAAGTTGGAATAGGAAATCTTGTAGCGCGTTTAACACCCCTTGCATGCATCAAGGGCTGATATACTCCACCATAGAAATGTTTAAAAACATCCTTTTATCATAAAATAAAAAAGAGGATATATATGATAAGAATAATAAGAGACTTTATTGACAGGCTGTTCTTGCAGATTTTCAAAGGAAGAAAAGATTTGAAGATTGGCCTTTATGGACCTCCGAATGGCGGAAAAAGCACCTTGGCAAACAGAATATGCAATGACTGGCTTGGCGAGGAGATGAGCACTGTTTCTAAAATTCCCCATGAAACAAGAGAAGTTAAAGTTAAAGAAAAAGTTACAGTTAGAAGCAAAGGCAAGGAGGTTACTTTTAATCTTGTTGATACTCCTGGAATAGCTACAAAAATAGATTATGAAGATTTCTTAAAAAAAGGGCTTAATGTAAAGGAAGCAAAGAAGAGGGCAAAAGAAGCTACAAAAGGAGTTATTGAAGCTATAAAATGGCTTGATGATATGGATGTAGTAGTAGTTGTTCTGGATTCGACTGAAAATCCTTATTCACAGGTTAACATAACAATAGTTGGGAATTTAGTTGCAAGAAAAATACCTGTGGTAATAGTTGCAAATAAAATAGACAAGAAAAGGTCAGGCATCAAGAAGGTAGAGGCAGCATTTCCCCAGTATGATGTTGTTGGGATATCTGCTTTGAAAGGAAGGAATATGGAAGAGTTTTATGAAAGCTTATTTAACATGGTGAGGTGAAAAAAAGATGTTGACATTACAATTTATTCCGTACAATGATATACAGTATTTAACTCCTGAAAGAAGAATTAATAAATTAATAAATGTTGTAAAGGAAAATAAAATAGTTCTGATGCAGGGAAGGCTAGTTCCGGAAGAAGAATCAACCTTGATAGAAAGAACTATGGAGCAGATTAACAGGTCAAATTTCAAAGGCATTGAGATATGCACAATATATCCTGAATCTGATTCAAATGTTGTTGAAAAGCTTAAGTCAAAAATTGCAAATCTTCTTTTGGGCAATAGGGAAGGTTTGACAATAATAGGCCCGGCAACTGTTGTAAAGGAAATCAAAAAACATCCTGACAAAATCCAGCTGTTCACTACTGATGTTAAAAAGAAATCAAGGAGGGAATAGTGCCTCACCAATGTGTTAGCTGCGGAATATTGCATGGAGATGGATCTCCTGAGTTATTAAAAGGATGCTCTTGCGGAGCAAAGTTCTTCTTCTTTATAAGAAAAGAAAGTTTAAAAGAGGCTCAGAAAGCAACACAGGACTTAACTGATGAAGAAAAAGATCAGATCCAAAAAGATGTTATGGATATTGTTGGATTGGACAACAAAGATGATAATCCGGTTATTTTAGACTTAGAGAGCATTAAAATATTGAAGCCGGGAAAGTATGATATTGACTTGGTTCATTTGTTTAAAGGCATGCCATTAGTTTATAGATTAGAGGATGGAAAATACATTATTGACTTAGCTTCTTCTTTCCAGATGGAAAAGAAAAAATAATGGTATTAGAGGGTATTGAAAAAGAATTTGATCAGGAAGAAAGTAAAATATCTAAGTTAGTCAAAAGAATTTTCATTGTTGGAATGGCTTTATTTCTCATTTTAATAGTTTTAACATATTTAGTTCCTGGAAATAATTTATTGGATATAATAGAAGGCAGGTTTGTCTCTTATCCATTAGAAGAAGATTTTTTTGTAAGCTTAAGAAGCGGCGGAAAAGTAATTTTTGGTTCAGAAGTTTATGAAGAATTAAAGATAATTTATCTTGAAGAGCAGAAAAATGAGTTTAAAGTTTGTTTAATTGGAAATAAATTTGGAGATGATTACAAGATTAATGATTTAAAAAAGCCAGTAATATATAATCAGGATGTTTTTTCTGTTTCTGCCGAGCAATGCGGAAAAGAAACTTTAATTCCATTGCACAGCCATCCAAAAAATAGATGTATTTTTTCTTTCCAGGATATAAAATCTTATGAAGCATTTAAAAAAATAAATCCTGATGCAATTATAGGCTTGATGTGCGAGCAGAAAAGATTCAGCTTTTATGGCTATTGAGAAAGTTCTCAATCTTTTCCAAAGGTGTTTTTGTGACAATAAAATTAAAATCAGGCGGAAAGCATTTTAAATAATTGCCCCAGACATATCTCTCATCTAAGAAAACAATAATTCCCTTGTCTGACTCGCTCCTGATGCATCTTCCGGCATTCTGCAAAGTCTTTAGAATTGCTGGATAGATATATCCATAATCCCATCCCCTGTTAAATTTATTTTCATAATATTTTATTAATCCCTGCGTTTCCAAATCCGGCTTTGCTAAAGGAAGTCCAACAACTATAACACCTTTTAAATAATCTCCTGGAAGGTCAATTCCTTCGCCAAAACTTCCCGAAGAAGCCCCAAGCAGAACAGCTCCAAAATCCTTGTATCTTTTAAAATTACTAATAAGCTCTTCTTTGTCTTTCTTGCTTAAATTAGGCCTTTCTAAAAAAATAGTTTTATCGCATTGTTTGGAAAAATAATTATTTATTATATCCCTTAATTTATAAGACGGGAAGAATATCGCAACATTGCCCTTTATTTTGTTGCTTATGTCTGCCACTATTTTAGCAGTTCTTCTAAACATAGCATCATCCCTCATTGTAAATTTTGTAGTTGTTTCAGGAACAATTAATGCCAATCTGTTCTCTTTGGGAAAAGGGCTTTCAAATTCAGCTTCTTCAACATTATCAAAACCAAGCAAGTCCTTGTACATAAAAGTCGGAGTTAAAGTTCCGCTGAAGCAGATTAAGCTATGGCTTTGCTCAATTAAAGGCTTCATCAGCATAGACGGGTCTAAACACCTGTAAGATAATGATAAAAAAGGCTTTCCTCTTCTGTCAAATCCTCTTTTAAAAATTCTCACAAAGCCTTCATCTTGCCCTAGCCATGCTGATAAAAAATTTGCAATAGTTCCAACAAAGCTTCTTTTTTTAATCTCTCTTATTTCATCAGCTGCAAAGCTTAGGTCATTAATCAGTTGCTCATAATTCTCTATCTGTTTGTAAAATTCTAATTTTCCATAATTAGCTTCTAATTCATCAAAAGGCATTACCTTAGCTAAGGACTCTAAGATATTCTTAATCTTTGATATCTGTTCTGCATAGTTTTCAAAATTAAACTGGCTTAATTCTTTTAATGCTTGATCAATAGTATATGTTGACAAAGTCCATGTTAACAAATCCCTCCCCCTGGTAACTAAATTATGTGCTTCATCAAAAATTATTATGCTTTTATTAAGGTCTTTCTTGATTTTCTTAAATAAATTATCCCTTATAGTAGGGCTTAAAATATGGTAGTAATCTGCTATTATTAAATTAGCTTTTCTTGCCATCAAACAGGACATTTCAAAAGGGCATACCTTGGCTTGTTTGCTTACTTCTATAGATTCTTCAACATGGCTTGGGTTTAATCTTTTCAAATTGCTGATTGCTAATTCTTTCCTTACTTTATCATTTGAAAAATTATTATAGTAATCGCAATTTTCTTTTTCAACCAAATCCTTGCAATATTCTCCAAATTCATGTGAGCTTAGAATATCGACGCCTGGCTGGGCGCACATATGCTTCTTTCCGATTAAGTCAACTGTTTCTATGTCGATATTATATTTTTCTTTTATATTTCTTACAGTATCTACAGCAATCTTGTGCTGTGTATGCCTTGGCGTGAGGAAAAAAACAGTCAAGTTGTTCCTGATTGCATAAGCTAATATTGGCCCAAGTGTAGCTGTTTTTCCAATTCCTGTAGGAGCATGAGCTATTAGATGTTTTTTATTCCTTATGGAGTGCTGTATTTTTTCAATTAAATTGTCTTGTATAGGCCTTATTTTTTGGTGCGGAAAAAGAATCTCTCTCATTTTTGCTTAGAAGACTGTTTTGTTTATAAGGTTTGCCTGTAAAAATAGTCTTAGTAAAGTTTATATAGATTTTAACAGAAATTTTAGTTAAAGGGGACGTAGGCTAATCTGGTAGACTGGTCGGCTCCAGTAAAATAATAGGTGTAACCGACATGTGTGGGTTCAAATCCTGCCGTCCCCATTTTTCCATATTTGGACTGGTGACGCCACTGTTCCGGCGTTGCCGTCGATAGAATGCGTAAGTATGAGATTTTTCTTGACTTTGGTTCTTTGGCTGGAATGTGGTTCTGGCATGGTTTTGAACGGAATCTGGGTTTTCGTGACCATTCTGGCGTGCATGAAAGGGAGGTGCACTTTGAAATTCATAAATGTTTCCCTTGCAAACACGATTTGAACCGGCGTGCTCGAGCATACGGGTGCATGCGGATCCTGGGCCAAAGCACGCGCTGGATCTGCGGCAGCGCGTGCTGATTCTTTTGCTTCAGCGCTGGTGCGACCAGAGCAATCGTATGATGAGTTGCCTCTTGTTGCTGTTTAGTGCGCTGAGCAAGGTGCGCCTCAGTTACAAAAGTGTTGAACGATTATACTCGGACCACGACGTGCTTCTCGCATTGCCCAACCTGCATGTCTTGATTCTCAAAAAACAAGGCGTCGACGTTGTCGACGCGTGTGGCGACGCCACAGGATACTCATTAACGATCACCAAGCATTACGCAACAGAAGCCACACGACGGAAAGACAAAGCAAAAACGCAAGATGGCATGAAGAAATTCGTGTACGTCTTCCGACTTTTGGACCTTGACACGCACTTGTACATCGCATATGGAACAAGCTTCAAGAGTGAACGAGAAGCCTTCGACCAAGCCGTCCAAATGTTGCGCGCACTCGACGTACGAGTGCGCAGCATTCGGCTTGACAGGTACTACAGCGCCTCTTGCTACGTTGACGAGTTTCCCGACGCTATTGTGTATCTCATTCCAAAAAAGAATGCAAAACTCAAAGGCGGTAGCCATTGGAAGCGAATGCTCATCGACTTCTACAACAATCAGACGCGCTATCTCGAACAGTACTTCAAGCGCAACAGTTCAGAAAACGAGTTCGGCAACGATAAAAAACACTTTGGTTGGGGACTTCCCCAACGACGTGACGACCGAATTGACACTGCATCATTTGCCATCACTGAACTCCACAACCTTCTGCACCTCAACGAACAAATCAGCTAATATGTCCCACAGCCGATTTCAAATGAGGGAAACATCCAACAACTTCGTCTGGCTTTTAGCCCCTTTCACAAGTTAGGGGAAGTCTTAGGGTTTTGCGATTTTCCATAAAAGGCGAAAGTGTTTTCTGAAGCCTTCTGTGCAGGCTGCGTTTTGTATTCGAATTGCGAGTAATGGCTTAACCCAAAGTGCAATAAGAGTAACATCATTAAAAAGAACTATTGTCAACGGCGCTTTGTACTCTGATGCTAAAAACTTTGTTTCGGCGTATGGCATTTTGCCTGTCTTTTCCCCATATGTTCGATCTTCCTCATAAAAAATTACCTTCATTGGAATCTTCAGTTCGATGCGCCGTTTATGGAAGCCCGGTCTGTAATAGAGTAGTTCTTCAGTAAAGGTCGGACTTGATCCGATTACGAGGATTTCTTTGGCAGTGAGTTCTTCTTCGATGACTGTTTTCATGCCTTCCTTTCCGCTGAAAATCTCGATGCGATGAGCTTCTTCGACAGGCATTTGCATTTGAAGAAGCTTTGGAATCAATTCCTTCAATAGAAGCTCCCGTTCTTTGAGTATCAAAAGTAAGCGTTCTGGACTTGCTGCTTGAAAAGATTTTTTCTTATTCTTGACAATTACGCTTACGAGACCGCGCTCCATCAATCTTTGCAATCGTTCATAAACATACGATCGATTGAGCTGGGTGCGCTTCGTTATTTCGCTTGCCAAGCTAGAACCAGATTTGAGCAAATCTAAGAATATGGTAACTTCATGATCTGTAAGACCAAGATCCTTCAATAGCGAAATTTCTTCTTTCATGTGCTAATAAACGATACTATCTTATATAAATATTGTTGTTTTATAACCAGACAACAAAACTTAATAAGCTTAGAGAGTTATCACCAATAAGGTAAGGTACAACAAAAATTTGGATGGTGTTTAACTATGAAAAAAATCAAGTACGAGCTTGAAACTCCTGGTTTTGAAGGAGTAAAATTTACTGAAAGTTCTATAAATAACTTAGTTTGGCCTAAGGCAGTGAAGTTCGCTGCTGACCAGAACGCAGTCCTGCAAAGCCTGCGTGAAGCAGTTGCTTTCCGCATCGAGGCGCAAGGCAAGGATGGTGCGAATCGCGAACAGGCAACTCGCACTGGTGCCATTTACTTCAAGGACGGTAACAAGTTCTACGTTGCCTTCGACGACATTCCTGACCCGCGGCAGAACATCGTTCTTGCACGCGCAATTGAAGGATATGAAGCCAATAAAGAAGCTCGTGAATTCATCCTTCCAAAGAAAGACAAGCAAATCGTTCAACTTTTGAAGCGTGCTGAAAAGAGCGACCGCATCGTGCAGGTTGTTGAGAGTCCTCTTGAGCTTGCAACAAAAGCAAGCGCGAGCAGTTCTAAGTTCGGAAGCAACAAGACCGTGCAGGCAGCGGTCGGCGATATTGCAGAACTGTATGCAGGAATGCTGCACGAACGCGATTACAGCAGGGGAGTTGTTTACGTGCTCACACCTGACTTCTTGGACAAAGAAGTTGCAGACGATGAGACACTTGTCCGACCTGTGAAACTTGGCGTCGACCACTCCGACGGCATCGAAGTCGTCGTCATCTACTTTCAAGTCGACATCGGCGCCGCCAGCTTATTCACCGACAGCGACGGCCGTGCTCGTGGGGTACGTCGTGTGCCACTAGAACAATTGGCAAACCAATAAGATACTTCGCCTTCTTGTTGGGTGTTCAAGCTTGGTTCTAATAGTAATAACCCTTTCACTAGGCGAAGGTATTCTTGACTAGCGATATCTTTATATTGTTCCTTTGTCTGAATAACCGTATGGTAATAACTCACGTTGAACATCTGGAAGATCGAATTAAGATTGATTATGAATTTAAAAATGGAATTCATATACCGGATGAAGGGGGATATTGGGATGTCTTATATGAAGAGGTTCCCAAACTTCCAAATGAACCAGAACTTCCAAAACATGGCAACCACTGGGCTGAAGAAGTTTTTGTTGAAAAACTTGGAAGAAAAATAGTCTATCATTTTGAGGAATTTCAAGAAACAGTTTCTTCAAGAATGCAGGTTCGGCATGGAGGGCCTTATTTAAGAGTTTGATTTTGTGCCAGAAGAGAGTTCTAAAAAAAGAAGGTGTGAAGAAACCATAGCACTTCCTCTGACTTCTTGTGGTATGTTTATGCTTTGAACCAATAGTTGTTTGGCAGAAGCGAAATCTTTATAAGTATGACAATCATATTAGTATGTATTAAGGAGGTTATTACTATGGAAGTTGAACTAACAACAATCGGAGAACGTGGACAAGCAGTTATCCCAAAGTCCATTCGTGAACAGATGCCTGCGCCTAAAGGAACCTTGTTCAGCGTCGTATTGGTGGACAAGGACACGCTAGTCATGAGGCGCGTTGACAAGAAGAAGCTTCTTGGGGAATTCAAGGACTTACGCGCTTCAGTAAAGAAACTAAGCGAGGCAGAAATTGTTGGAGAAATCAAAGCCCGTTAACGTAGTGCTGGACACCAGCGCATACGTTGCAGCACTGCTCTCAAAGACCGGAGGAGCTGCAGCAATATTTGAACGAGTTATCCAACAGCATATCTTCAACTTCTACACCGAAGAGATTTTTGCGGAAGTAAAGGAAGTCTTGGCACGACCAAAATTTCACCTAGAGAAGGAAAAGCAAGATCATTTCCTGCACTTGATTCAGGAAAGCTCTTTTGAAGTGCAACAACTGAAAGACTTCCTGGTGCAAGCGTGCCGAGACCCCAACGACGACAAGTTCCTTTCCCTAGCAAAACAAATTGATGCCGAATTCATCATATCGCTCGATGAAGATTTACTAGTAATCAAACGATTGGGAACAACACGCATTGTAACACCAGGCGATTTCCTAGCCATTCTCAAAGAGTCATAATTCGTAGGGGATTTTTGGGTCATTTGGTAATTATGGCGACGTATCTGGATTTATTTCAGTTAATTTTTGAAAGACATAATTATATTGAGGATTTATGTGTTGTGTTCCAAATATAAAAACTTCACTCATAACAATAATATAATAGAAAATAATAAAAATCTATCTGAAATCTTCATCCTTTGCTACAGTAATAAAACCTGCATTTATAAACCCTCTTCTCTAACAGTCCGATAGGTGTAACCGACATGATAAGTCTAATCTTTATTCAAAGTATAAAAAATTCCACATCGGCTCTGTCCTGAATCTAATTTTAAAAAAGAATATTAACCCATGAGCCGTTAGGCTTCATGGGGGAAGGAGTTGACCCTTCCATGGGAAAAGAGGAAAGAATAGAAAATAAAGTTAAGCATTTGCTTAGAAAACTTAATGCTCCGAGATGGCCTTCCGAAGCTTGATCAAAGCCGTTTTCAAAGGGTGCTGGAAGGTGACTATTTCTTTTTTTTGAGAATATCTGCGAGTTGTTGTATTCGTTTTTGATGTTCTTTTATGCGACTGGTAAACCAAATCATATCTCTTTCGGCATTAAAGGAGTCATCGCTGTGGAGATTGGCGTAGAAATAGTCCCTGCTTTCTTTATACGAAGCTATTAACTTTCGGTACCCCTTAATGATTGCTTGCACAACGTCACACCTATACCCATATTTAGTAGCTTCGTTTTCAGCACGCTCGATTTCAGGAGCAATGCTCGTATCCCAATAAGTTTGTGGACCACTTCTTGCGGCATTTGACGCCACATCAAATTCTAACTCAATGTAACTCGCAGGACCGCCCCTATGGCAGATTTCATCTCCTATTGCGCACCATAGTCTTGCATCTGTGCATATCTCGTCGATGCTTAGTTCAGGCGGATTGGTTTGTGTCATTTTATTTATCCTTCAGCTCTGCTCTTTTCCTCGCCTTCAAAATTGCGTTCTCGCAGAGCTTGTGTAGTTCACTCGCGTCTCTTTCAAATGCCTCGGGATTACGTAAACACGATAAGGCCAATGGATCATGTAGAAACGCATGAGTATAGAATTGATGGTGGGCATCAAGATAAGATTGATATTCATCTTGTGTCATTTGACGGATTGCAAGCGGTCTATTACACGCCCAGCCATAGTTTCTTACCATCGAAACATATTTATCAACGATTGGTTTCCGGTCCGGATTGTTTTGTTCGAGCATCATTTGAATCACTAATGAGTTGTAATCGTCAATTCTATATTAACTTATGTTGTCTATATAATAGACAAAACCTTTAAATATTAGAAAGAACTGAGTAAAAGCATGGACAAAGAAACACTGGTTTCACTTGGACTTTCACGAAGAGAATCAGAAGTATATTACGTATTGTTGCAGGTAGACGAAGCGCTGGCATCTGAAATCTCAGAAAAAACAAAAGAATCTAGGACAAACACGTACGATACTATTAATTCGCTCATTAAGAAAGGGCTGGTGAGCTACGTCATAAAGAACAATCGCAAATATTTCATGGCAACGCATCCAAAAAAGCTGCTAGACTGGATCGAGCTCAAAAAAGAACGGGTTGAGAAAGAAAAACATACCGTTGAAAAACTCATTCCTGATTTACTAAAATTACGGCTTCCAAAGGAGAAAAAGATTGTGGTTGAAGTTTATGAGGGAAAAGAAGGGTTAAGAACAATGCTCAAAGAAACGGTTGAATCGTCACGAGAAACGAAAAAGGAATTTCTGATCTTTGGTGCCATTGCACGACAACTTCGCGAACTTGACCCAATCTATCACAAAAGATACTATGAAGAGAGAAAAAAGTACAAGATAAGAACACGCTATATTTTCATCGAGGGAGAAATGCATCCGATTGCACCCTATTCAGAATATCGATATCTGCCGAAACACTACAAAAGCTTTGTTGCCACCTGTATTCATGGTGATGAAATCTCATTCTGGTTGCTCGCCGAACCAGAAATTGTCATTCTTATAAAAAGCAAAGAACTTGCAGAAACATATAGAAACAATTTTGAAATTCTGTGGAGTATAGCAAAACCCTCCTGAAAATTACCCGAATGGTTTTGAGAACCCCATTTTTCAAGATTCGGATTCTACTTTGTCAAGAACTTTCTTTTTGTGTAAGGCGCAATGAGCTGACACGCTTCTTTAAAGTCTGCGTTTGCAATTGCCTCCAGTATGTTTGGATATGTAAGAAGATCACGAGCAACGAAAAGTGGCTGGTCTTCCTCCTCTCCAAATCCAATCTCATGAATATATCTCTCCACTTCACTTATACCTCCACAATCATAAATATAAATCATCGTGCCAAAATATGCTACAAGCTCATTTAGTGATACTTCTTTGAGAGATTTTTTTCCATTTTGTAGATAACTTCTGCTCCTTCTGTTGTAGTGCAAGAAGTGCGCACTTTCATGAAATATGCTATCTTCGACAGAACTAATCAATGATCTATTAATAATAATATTATGTGGGGGAGCAAATCCTGCGGATGATAAGATGGGTAGGACTTCAATCATGCAATAACCAGGATGCTTGGTTAATCCAAAACGCCCATACATGCTATCTACAAATTTACGATGGGCTTGATCCATAACAGTGTAATATTCCTTACACTTAAAAACTTTCCTCTTAAACCTTCGCCTTGTGATAGGGTGTTTAAGCATTAATCCAATGGTAAAAATTCTCTGAAAATGCGTTAACAATATTTTTTTATGAACTCTTCCGGTGTTAAAACTTCCAAATTGGTTTTTTTGTAATCGTCTATGTTTCTCGTAACGAATGTTTTTATGTCTGCAAAATCAAGCGAAGCGGCAATGAGTGCATCAGCGAACTTGACGCCGAGTTCTTCTATCAATCTTGCTGCGTCTATTGCAGAATCATTGCTTATTATAATGGTTTTTGCATTGATCAAGTGTAAGAATGAGTCAACCTTCTGCTTTTCTTCTGTTGAATTGTCCCTAAAAGGTTTTCTGAACAGTTCTGTGAGAGTGATAACTGAAATCGCCAAGTCGATTTTTTTGTGTTGCGCGGATCTAAAAAATTCCAATGAGCCCTTTTTGTGCAGTAGAGGGTCATCTTTTCTTAATACATTGAGGATAACATTGGTATCAACACCTATCATTGTTCAACGTTTTCCTCTTTTTTCAAATTCCTTGCGCCACATCTTTTGTAGTTCAGTGCTTGGAACCTTTTCTTCGAAACTACCGAGTGCGCCTACAAAATCCTCAAGCTTGCCTTTTTCCACCTTATGTAGTCTAAATCCAAAATCCGCTCTTTCTATAGCAATGCTGTCGCCAAGACGTATCTTGAACTGTTGGCGCACCTCTTCAGGCAAGGTTATTTGAAAATTTCTTGTGACTTTAGTTAGCGTCGTCATAATGAATACTAGGGTTGCCTAGTATTTAAATCTTTCGACAAAAATACTATTTTACTATTAATTCAAAGCATAAAAAATTCCACATCGTAAAGTATTTAAACCAGTTAAGTGATAATCACCGTCTTGGGGGACACTAAAAAAGCAGTTTATAACTGTGGATCAATTTTTTCAAAACTTGCTAATTAGAAATAAGTCTCGATATATAAAATACTTAATAGGGGGTGGGAAAAATGAAAATGGAATCTAAAATAAAAAAAGAAGATAATGAAGAAGAAAATGAAGATGAAGAGTAAATTAAGCTTCTTTAATTAATTTTTTTAATTCTTTCTTTATTTTTTTAAAACAAAAGTTTTATATATTATTAGTATTACTCTAAAGTGATTAAAAATGACAAATGATAATAAAATTTCTAAAAGATTCAAAATAGGAGCAGGTCTTATATTAGGAATGACTGGTTTGAGCATAGCATCTATGATATATGTGGCAAACTCTAATGGCAATAAAAAACCTTATAATAATCAGTCAATGACACCAGTTTATGTGGCAGAAGAAAATAATGTAAGATATGAAGATGTTCCCGAGGTTAAACCAGAATTAGAAGAAACTTTAGAGGAAATAATTGAGCCTAAAATAGAAGAAGAATTAACAGCTAAAGCTGAAAATACATTCCAATCCCCTATGGTTGAGCTTGAAATAAAAGTAGAGCCTAAAATAGAAGAAACATTTGGTCTTGATTATGTAATACTATTAAGAGATAAGGTTCACAGTTTGAAAATCTTAACAGAAAGAGATTTTTACAAAGCAAAGCTAAATGAAAATAATCTAGCAGAGTTATACTTAGACAGGAATGACAAAAAACCTTCTCAAACTTTCTATGTAAGAGACTTGTCTGAAAGAGTAAGAAAGTTAAAGGAAGAAATGAAATCTTCAGAGGATAAAAAGTAAATTTCTCTTTTTTCTTTTGTCACTATTACCGAATAACTACATCTACAAAAGGTTTAAATAGGGTATTATCACCACTTTAAAGTAATTTTAAAAAGGTGATTCTAAAAAACAAGGAAGGTTAAAAAATGAGAAAATTATTATACGCATCCGCATTAACACTTGCTGCTTGTGCAAGTCCTTTAACATATGAAGACATAAGACAAGAACATAGAGACCCATTAAATACTGTTTCTGAAGATTATAGATCATTCACATCACTTGAAGAAAAATTAGGAACAGAATCAGCTCCAACAGAACCTCAATTTTTATATGATTCAGATGAAGTAAAAGGATCTTTAATAGGACAAGATGTTGACACTTTAGACAGAGTAATTCAGGCATATTCTTTCATGCATCAGCTTGATGAGAAAAATCTAAAGCCTCAGATGCTGGCAAATTATTTGGCAGAAGCTACAAATGATGACTTAAGCAAGACTTTTGTTGGATATGATATTAGCATAGCAAACAGCGGGTTTAATTATCTAAACAGCATTAATGCAAAATTACAAGATGGACAATTAGAAGATAAAGTTAAAACATTAGAGCAAAGTGTTGAAAGACTCCCAGAAAATGAAAAAAGTACTCTTGTAGAAATATTAAATAATTTCAAAACAGAATCAGCAGAATTAAGGGATTTCTCACGTTTCCTTACAATGGTAGGAAGGGCGACTGGTAAATATGAACATAATGTTCTTACTAATTATGCATCTCTTGCTAAAGTTCTAGGAAATGGAGACTTATATGCACATGGTGAGGAACTGGCAAAGCAAAGGAATGTTCAGCTAAACTTTGAAGACTGCAGAACACAATACGATCTTATTAGAAAGACTCATCAAGCAAGAAATTTAGCTTTTGAAGATTATACAAATTCAAAATTAAGCATGGAAGATTTGGAAGCACTTAATTGGTATACTATAATGCAGGAAAGCAAAAACCACAGGTCTGCTGTAGAAAAAGGCGGATTAGAATGGGATGATGCTATTCCTATCTGGAACTTATTCAAGACTATGACTAAAAGAGTAAGCCAGTTTGGCGGTCACGAAGGATTTGGTCTTAAGAATGAAGAAGATGCAAAACAAGCTTACCAATTAGTTGTTGCACATGATTTTGGCATTACATATCCTGTTAATATGTATGCAAATGAAAATAGAGCAAATGCAGCCATTACAGTTTTGATTAATGGAGGATATTTCTTGATTGGTAAAGCAGCATCCGGAGGATTTAGCGGAGGAAGCTCAAGTTCAGGAAGTGGAAGCGGAGCAACAGGAGGAGTGCCAGCAGTAATTCCAACACCAGCAGGACCAGTAGGAGAGGGAGTTGGAGGATTAGGGGGTAACTAAAAATGAAAAAAATACTATTATCAATATTATTAATATTTTTATTTTCTATTACAGCAGTTTCAGCTGCCAGAACAGTAGATTATGTAATAAGAGAAGGGTTAGTCGATGAAAATAGTGTATTAACAACAACCACAACACCAGTAACAAACTTCAATGTTTTAGGATTTACTTGTTTGGACTCAACATGCAGTAATTTAGGAGCTCAGATATTCAGCGTAAATTCTGGAGTTTCAGATTCAATACAATTAACTTATCCAACAACTTTGCAATCACAATTTGGATATGCAGTATATTTCTATAAAGACGGCTACATAACTTGGGAGCAAAATCCAAATTGGTTTGGAACAGATGCAACAGACCCTCAAGGACCATTCACAAAATATTTAGGAAAGAAAACAAGCTGTGCAGCACCAATAGACAGCTTTGAAACAGTAAATGTTATACAGCCAAACATACCTATTATAATTACATTAGATGCATCATTGGATGCAACAACTTATGCAGCTATACAGTCTTCAGGACCATTAGATGCTATTCCAGCTGCATTAGCAGACCATTATTCTGTTGACACAAATGTCACTTTAGTAATAGAAGATGACCAGGGAAATGTTGTCTTTACTCAAGTCCAGCAAATTACAATTCCATTCTCAGGATCACAAAGAGTAGAGTTTACATGGGTTCCAGCTGAAATAGGAGAGTATCTGGCAACAGCTACAACAGATGTAACAGATGGAAAATGCCTAACTTCACAGCAGCAGTATGTTGAAAAGCAGATTCATGTAATGGATGAAGTCCCTCAGAATGTTTGTTACACTTTATTGAATAATGTAGCTTTAAATGACAAATTCCCAACAGCAGGAGAAACAATAACAATAACAGGGGAAAAAATAAGCAACCATGCTGATGAATTTTCAATTTTAACACCAGTAGACACTTTAATAAATTATTATGCAGTTCATAGGACATCAGGAGCATTAATTGCATCAGGCTCAATGTTAGTTCAGGCTAATGCAAATAACTTTGATCCTCAGCCTTTTTCCTTTAATGTGGCAATTCCAAGCACATCAACAGGATTCAATGACATAATAGTCACTGCTGGAGCATCAGATGTAATGTGTAATGGATTAAACAGCTTGGAAGAGACATCTTCATTATCTTTATTCGCTAATTTAAAGCCGAACACAGCACCAAAATTATCCAACATTCCAGACATAACTGTATTGGAAGGAAGCCCGGCATTAGATAATGTAATTGATTTACATTCATTTACAGCAGATACAGATACATTATTGACAGATTTGAGATATTCAATTGTAACTCAGTCAAATCCATCATTGATAACATGTTCAATAGATTCTAACAGGTATGTTGATTGTACAGCACCAATTGGCTCTGGATATGCGCAAGTGACTGTCCAGGTATCTGATTTGATGTTCAATGACCAGGATACTTTTGTAATATTTGTAGATCCTACTGGAATAAACAACGCACCAGCAATAATAACAACTCCTGGAACAATAGCTGTAGAGGATGTAACATTCGGGTATGATGCAGATGCTCATGACCCTGAAGATGACATTTTAACATTCTCATTAGTTGAAGGTCCAGTTGATATGACAATAAATTCTGCAACAGGAGAGATTGAATGGACGCCTGATGAAGATGATATTGGAGATGATGTGTCTGTTGCAATACAAGTTTCAGACGGCTCATTAACAGGATTGCAGTTCTTCATAATCAGAGTATTTGAGTTTCCACATGAGTTCAGCTTGAGCACTCTGCACTTAAACAACAAAGAAGTAGATGCAGGAGACTCTTTTGATATATTCAGCAGAGTCTTCAACAAAGCCCATCATAGGGAAGAAAATCTAAGATTCCAGATAATCATACCAGAATTGGGAATTAAATCTCCTATTTCAAGATTTAATTTGGGAGTTCAAGATACAAAATGGGTAGGCTTCACAATGAACATTCCAAGATCAACAGAACGTGGAGAATATTTAGTGGAGTTGTTATTAAGCAACGATGAATTCACAGACAGAAAACTGGCAAGCATAGAGGTTAATTAGTAGTCACTATCATTAAATAACAACAAAATAGAAACCTTTATAAATAAAAAATAACCACTAAAGAATAACATCATATTAACCGCATCAATGGAGGCGCGCGAAAAAATGAAAATGAACATGAAAAACATTGTAACTTCACTTATGATGCTTGTTGTAGCATTAGTTACTGTAGTTTCTGCAGTTGCTGTTACACCAAATGCTATTGATGTAGAAATTAATGGTATACCATCTACAAGTGGAGATGTCTATGTTGAGACTGGATCAGTTTTGAATATCGAAGTTGATGTCAGAGGAGACGCAGACGGTAGTGTAGTAAATGAAAAGGAAGTAAGAATAATGGCTAGAATCGATGGAACTGATGACGATTTGGAAGCTAAGTCAGACTCTTTCTTGGTACAAGAAGGCGTTGTAAGGACATTTAGCTTGTCAATTGACATACCAGAAGATATCGATGCTGAAGATGATTACAAGTTGAAGGTCTTTTTGCTTGACCAAGACGGTTCAGATGTAATCTCTCAATACGACTTAAGAGTTGAGCCGCCAAAAGACAAACTAATAATCAAAGAAGTCATCTTAAGGGATGAAAACTTTGTGTCAGCAGGCGGTTACTTGTTTGCTACTGTAAGAGTAGAAAACCAAGGTAAGTTTGAAGAGAGAGATGTCAGAATAGAAGTAAGCATGCCAGAACTTGGTGTTAAAGGAGTAAGCTACATAGACAGATTAGAGAAGAATGATGTAGCAAGCAACGTTGGAGACTCAAGCTCTAATGATGAATTATTCTTGAGAATACCAAAAGACACTAAGGAAGGAAGCTACGAACTAGTCACAACTGTTACATATGATAACGGAAGAAGAACATCTGTAAGCAAACAAATGGTACATGTTGATGGAGCATCAGGCTCTGCTGAAGATTTATTGAATCTAAGGGCAGACTCAACTTTAAAAGCAGTTGAGCAGGGCAAAGGCGCTGCATACACAGTAATGTTTGCAAACACTGGTTCAAAATCACAGACTTATACAGCACAAGTTGTTGGTACTGAATCATGGGCTTCCTCAGCAAGAGTAGACCCTGCATCAGTTACAGTAGCTGCTGGTGAGACTGGAGAATTTGTAGCTTTTGTACAGGCTTCAGATAATGCTGAAGTTGGAAGAAAAGCATTCGCAGTAAGAATAATGTCTGGAGATGAAGCAGTTGGTGAAATCAAATTGGCTGCAGATGTTACAAAAAGCGGATATGACAGTGTACAGACAGCTTTATTGGTAGGATTCATTGCCTTAATAGTAATCTTAGTTGTTTTGGGATTAATCATAGCATTCCAAAGAGTAAGAAAAGGCGATGATGGCACAGAAGAACCTCAAACTTATTACTAAGTTTGTTTTTTCTCTTTTTTTATTTTTATTAAATTTATTCTATAATTCCATTAAGATTAATAACTTAAAGTAAAATTTATAAACTCTGCAAACTTATTAAACAAGACAATGGAACAGGAAATGATTGAAATACCAAAAAAAGAGTATATCAAATTAAAAAAACTAGAGAAACTAGATTTTGACTTGATTAGGCAGTTTACTTCTAGTTTAGAAGATTTGAAACAAGGCAGATTCAAGAAACTTGCTTAGCTATTCTTTCAGCTTCTATGACTCTTTGGGATTTTCATATTAAGAAATTATCTATCTTTTTATATTAATATACCAATTTTTTTATGCAAAAATGTGTTTATTTTATTAATTTTAATGCATTTTTTAAACTATCCTTTACATCCTCTTTTGTTATATTAGGTCTCAAACCTCTTTTAACAATCTCATCCATCATTTCCCCCACACTTATACCAGCTATTTCTGAAGCTTCACTAGTTGAAATTTTCTCTTTACTGAATAAATCCAGAGCAGCTTCTAACTTAACCTCTGCCATACCCCTTTCAATTGCTTCTCTTATTACTGCAGATTTATCTACTTTTTCTAATTTTGCTATCTTCTGTGCGTCTTCCATGTATTCTTTTTCTAACCTTATTGATACATTTTTCATCATTTTAATTCCTCCTTGCTATTTTTGATTAAATCCTTATTATACCATCCGAAATCTTCTAATCTTTCTATAGACCATAATGCTTTTTGTTTTGTTATTTGTTTCTTTTTGTATAGGGAGATTATAACATTTAATGAGTTTGCGAAATCTAAATTTAAAGTTTTAGCTATATTTATACATTTTTTATCGTCTGTTAATATTAAACTTTTTGTTTTGTATGCTAGCGAGATAACTTCTAACTCCCCACCTTTTATATTAAAAAATTTTTCTATTCTATTTTTTATCTGTTTATTAGGCATCTTTATTTTTATTTTGGATTCCTGTATTAATTTTTCAACTATTAAGCTATCAAACCTTCCTTTTTCCCTACCTTTCACAACTTCTTCATATACTTTTTTTGGTATAAATATAACATTTTTTTTAACTAATACCTCTAATAAACCTACTTTACTTAATAATATTAGTGCAGTAGCATCAGAGATTATTGTCATACAATATTGATAAATGTATTACATTTATAAATGTTCCTCTTTTAGTAATAATTAACTTTTTTTTATGCAAAACTGCTTATAACTCTAATTAGTACTATTTTAGTGATAATGCTCATTTTTGGATAAAAGGGTTTAATTTCATTACCATCGGATAAATAAAACAATTATATTCTCCAGAAACAAAATCAATTTAAACAGCCTAATTCTTTTGTTACTAACAAAAAGGGGGTAACTTAAAAATGAAGTGGAAGTTCGCAGTGACATATATTGTTATGTCTCTTTTCTTAATAAACATAGTTTTAGCATTTGATATATCATCAGCATCATCCTCTGTTTCTTTATGCCCATCAACAACAGAATTAGTCACAACAACAGTAGCAGGATCAGGAACTTACAGTGTTAATATTGCAGGCTCAGCATCACAATGGACAACATCTGTTCCAACAGGTTTCTCAACAGCAAGTCAAAAAACTGTTTATACTTATATAACTCCTCCATCAAACACACTACCAGGAACTTATTCATTAGACATAAATGTTAATGATGGAAAATCAACAAAAAAATCATCAATTTCAGTAAACGTTTTGGACTGCTATAAAGTAGATATTCAGGAAGTAAATTCACAGACAACATGCCCTGGAAATATTGTAAAATACGACTTTAACATTAAAAATACAGGCAAATTTCAGGAAGCTTATTTATTATCTACAGCAGGATCAGCTTCTCCATGGGTTGTTTTGTCCCAGGATAAGGTTGATTTAGCATCAAACCAGCAAAAAACTGTTTTTGCTTATGCTACTGTTCCTCAGGAAGCAAGAGGAACTCATCAGTTTACATTAACTTCAAAAAGCACTTTAGGAACTGTAAGCTCATCAACAGCAGAAGTAGTTGTTCAGGGATGCTTTGATTATAATATAGGGGTAGACAAGGAATTTCACAGCATATGTGACCATTCAACTTTATTGGTTCCTATTACAGTAACAAATACAGGAACAACAGACAATACATACAATTTTGAATTAAGCGGTCCTACATGGGCTGTATTGGAAAAAACTTCTTTAACATTAAAGCCAGGTCAGAAAGGCTTCGTGAATTTAATAGCTTCTCCAGATTATGATGTTGCTGGAGACTATGATATTTCAGTAACTGTTGTTGATAAGGAAGGAAAGCAGGGATTCATACAGCCTCTGAAGATAAATGCAAGAGACTGCCATGAGCTTTCTGTTTCAATAGAAAAAGATGAGGATAATGTTTGTGCAGCTTTAGCAAAAACATTTAATGTGGATGTTTTGAATAATGGTGAGCAGAAAGATAAGTTTAATGTTAAATTATTTGGTCCTTCTTGGACATCTTTAGACAAGGCATCTTTGGAATTAACTCCTGGTCAAAAAGAGACATTAAAGTTAACTGTCAATCCTCCGATAAATGAAAAAGAAAGCTTTGATTTAAATGTTTTAGTGGAAAGTGAGGATAAAGGCTATTTAGGAGAGGATACATTAAAGGTTCAGGTCTTAACGCAGCAGCAGTGCTACAGTCCAGACTTAAGATTAGAGGAAAATTTTGTTTCAGTTCCGCAGGAATCCCCTACAACAGTTCCTTTGACAATAGAAAACAATGGAACACAAAGATCTGAGTTCATTCTTGGATTGTCTGGAACAGCAGCAACATTTACACAATTAAATCCTTCAACAATAACTTTAGAGCCAAATACAGCAGATACTATTTATCTGTATTTAGCCCCTACAAAAAACATTGGCTTGGGAAATTACAAAGCTAAAATAACAGTCAAGTTAGATAAGACTAATATTTTAGATACAGAAACATTAAACATAGAAATTACAGAGCCTCAGTTAGGACAGCCAGAAGAGCCGGAAGAGCCTGTTAAGGAAGAAAACTTCTGGAGTAAATTGTTAAAATTCTTGTTCGGAATTCCAGAAGTAACATCTGAAGAAAACAAGGAAATTGAAGAGATAGTAACAGAAGATGATGTAGAAAGTTTGCAAGAGGAAGAAGAGGAAGTAGAGGATATAAAAATTGAAGAAGAGCCTTCAGAGCCTGTTTTAGAAGAGAAGACAGAAGAAACTCCTGCTGAAAAAACTGCAGAAAAATCCGAAACTAAAGAAGGAGATTTCTTTTCATCAGTTTTTGATGAAGAAGAGGAAGAAAAATCTGTAGAAAAAAAGGCAGTTGAAGATAAAGAATCAATTTTAAACAAGTTGTTAGGAAAAAAAGAAAGGCCTGTAGCAGAATCAACAGCATCTTTGGGAAAAGCTAATCTTGATAGTCTAGTGAAGTACAGGAATCATATCCTGATTGCAGTAATAGCAATCTTGGTAGTTGTCTTAGGGATAAAATACAGAAAAGAATTATTGGATTTCTTCACAGAAGAAGAGGAAGAGTTTGAAGAAGAGGATGAAAAGCCTAAAAAATCCAAGAAGAAAAAATAATTATTTTTTTATCTTATCTGCAGCCTTATAGATTTGTTTAAAGTATTTCTCCTCTATAAAAATATACTTTTTCAGCTCTTTCATCATTTTTTCAACATCTATTAAAACCCATTTGTCTCCATGATTAAACTGCCATATAACTTCATCAATAAAATACTGCCAGTCAAAATCCTTGTCTTTTCTAATTATAGTTAATATATCCTCAAAATCCTTATCCCTTTCTGTTACACCTTTTAACAAAACAAGATGCTCCTTTCTCAAAACATTTACTGCGAGTTTATGCCTGCCTCTAAATTCATGGACAGCAAATATATCTTCCTTCATTTTAGGGCTGATTACAGTGTGAAATATTTTTTTTACAAAAAGGTCAAATCTGCTGTCACCAATTTTATACATAACTGGCTTGTGTTCGTCTCTTAATTTTTCAGGAGTATAAATTTTTACAGGGCTAAACTCTTCATATCCAAAGTTTTCTAATACTTTTATAAATTCAGACCTGTCTTCTAAGGTATTGAACAATAGATCAATGTCTTTTGTGTCATCTTTATAGCCATAAAACATCATCGCTGTTCCACCAAATGCATAGCATTCTACATCTTTTTTTAAGTTATCACTTATCTTCTTAAATAGATCATCCTGGTCTTTGTAGGTTATCATCATATATCCCTTAAGTCATATTTATTAAAAGATATATAAACATGCCATTTTTCAGATATTTTTGGAAAGTTTTTTTTCTTTAATTGTGTCAACTTAATCCATTTTTTGTATTTCCTTTTCCTGTATCTTTCCGGCATCTTTTTTACTTTAAAAAACAGTCTTGAAACATCATATAATGCCCCTACTTTCTGCCAGCAGTTATTTTCTTTTGCTAATTTGTAAATTTTTTTCCAGTCTTTAATGTGATTGAACAGCCTCATGCTTGCTAATATTAACCTGAAGCTTTGTGTTTGTAAAGCATCTATTAAAGCTTCTTCAGGACCATAAACACCATGAACTTGGTGGTCATACCATTCCCTTATTTTCATATTTGGGGAATACTTGTTTATTATATCAAACATTCCTTCTTGCCTCTTTCTTTGTTTTCTTGCTGTTATCCTGTATATCCTCTTTTTCTTTCCCCCTCCTGCAAATAATGTGATGTATTCTTCTTTTCTTAATTTACTTATTAGGTTGATAGTAGACTGTTTAGTTAGATTTAGCTCTTTTTGCAGAGTTTCAATAGTATGCAGTCCTTCTATTCTTCTTAGCAATTTTATATCTTCCATTATATTATGTTAATTAAGTAATATATAAATCTTTCTATTTTTATGTTATGTTAAATGCTTCTAATCAACTTAATATATGTGATAATTTAAGAAAATAAAAATAATTATTTCTTAATTTTTAATAGGTTTTCATATCCTTTTTTATTTTTAATATTGTAAATTTTCATTATTTTTTCAATGCCATCCTTTTCTTTTGAGAGCCTTTTTACAAAATCTCTAGATGAATTAAATTGAGAGTTTATCACTATATTTTGCTCTTTACTCCATAATTCATCAGCATTCTCTCTAACATATTCTGCCCAATACTCAACAAAGTTCATTCTTTCTTCTTTATTGTCTTTTCCTGGCTTAAGCTTTTTCATTTTTTATGAATTTTCTATATTCCTCAATTAGTTTATAATCTATTTTATCCTTAAATAAAGTTTCTATATGGTTCGCGTCTTCTAAGTCTTTATCCGATTTTAAATAATGCCTTTTAAAAGCAATTTGCATCTCAAGGGAGGATATATTTAAGTTTCCTTCTTTTGTAATAACTACTAAATGTTCTCTTAAGGACATTAAATCTGTTGGTTTTTTAGCAAATTTTATCTCAAAATTGGGTATTGCAGTTTCTTTTAAAGCAAATCTGATTGCCAAACCATCATTTAGGTGATTATAAGCTTCATTACTATCACTTGTATTCAAACACCAATATCCAGAGTTATCTAGGTCATCATATAGTTTTAAGAAATTATCCTTATCTAGCTTTTTTGTAAATATATCAATATCTTCTGTAGCTCTAGATCTTCCAAGTAATATAGAAACGTAACCGCTAATGATAACATAATTTGTGTATTTCTCTAGTATTTTAATAAAACTAATAACAAACTTATCAAGTTCGTTCAGTTCTCTGTCTAGTTTTATAGTATTCTTATCTATAAACTTCATAGTTTTGTATAAAGACTCTAATGTTTATATGTTTTATGTGTATAAGATATATTATAACACTTAATACTTACAATGTAAGTATCAATTATATTAACTGTTTACCAATTTCACATCAAATATACTTACATTGTAAGTGGTATGGTAACATTTATATATACTTACACTGTAGGTAGAACTAATGCGAAAAGAGATTGAACTGCCCATATACATTTTGAAAGATAGATCTGTTTCTGTTCTGGAAGCTATTGTTGAATATCTAAAGGGTAATGAAAATCTTTCTTTTCATGAAATTGCTTTGCTTATCAACAGGGATGATAGAACTATATGGACTGTTTATGATAGAGTTAAGAAAAAAAGAGGTAAAAAGAAATGAGAAATAATGAGATTAAAAGAGATATAATTTTATACATAGTGATAATAGTATTTGTCTTTGGTTTCTTGCAGATAAATTTAGGAGATCCAACCAGCTTAACAGTATATGGGTTTGTAAATAAAAAATCAAACCAGACATCACAAAATATTTCTTTGGAAGAAATAACTGAAATAGAAAATGAAAATTTTGCAGAAGATACAAACATTATGGGTAGCCAAAAACTAGGAAATAATCCTCCTACAACAGAGATTAGGACATTTTCTGGAGGTTATTCTAATATAACAATTGAAGGGAGCAATGAAGAGCATGACTATGATTAATATCAAAAAAGAGATTAAAATGAACTATATTATTTTCATAGCAATTTTCTTATCAGGAACAGCCGCATTGATGTATGAAGTGATTGCATCAGAAACCTTATTTTTCTATTTTAATCAAAGCAGTTATTCAGTTGCTACTGTACTCACTTCTTTCTTATTTGGTCTGGCATTAGGAAGCCTATTGATGGCCAAATTTATCTATAAAGTTAAAGATAAGAAAAAACTTTTTATAATATTCCAAATATTGCTTGCATTATATGCATTTTTTATTTTAACAAAATTTGAATATATACAGGTCTATTTATTTAATTTTTATAAAATATCTGATAATTTTTTATTATCGAATCTGATTAAGTTTGGAATAAGTTTTTTATATTTGATTATTCCTACCTTAATATTGGGAGCATTGTTTCCTTTAGCATCGTCACTAATAGTTAAGAGAGCAAAGAAAGCAGGTACAGATGTTGGTTTGTTATACTCATTTGATACATTTGGTGCTATTTTAGGGGCATTTTTAGCAGGATTTATCCTTATACCTTTACTCGGATTAAAATTAAGTATTTTTACAGGAGGAATATTCAATTTAATGAGTGGATTTTTGATATTGGATAAAGAAAGAAAGAAAATAATAAAATATGCTCTCTTATCATCTGTAGTAATCTTATTATTTTTGTTGCCATTTACCTCTGCAAAAACAAATCCCAAGACCTATGAAGGAAAAGAAGTAATATTCTCAAAGATGTCTCCTTACGGATTAGTAGAAATATTAGACAGTAAATTTGGAGAAGAGTTGTTTATAGACAAAAAAGGACAATGCGGAACATACTCTCATTATGATCAAAAAATAGCAGATTTGACATTAAATCAATTTGAAAGAGATATAAAAGTTCTGCATATTGGATTGGGCTGCGGAGGAACACTAAAGGGAATACTTAATAATAAAAATGTGAAAGAGGTTGATGTTGTTGAGATAAATCCTTTAATACCTAAAATAAACGAATTATTCTTTTCAGAGTACAATAAAAATGTTCTGGAAGATGAAAGGGTAAATCTTGTTGTTGAGGATGGGGCTTCTTTTTTAGCAAGAGCAAAAAATAAATATGATGCTGTTATCATAACTGTGAACAGCCCTGAAGTGGCTCATTCTTCATCATTGTATACTATAGAATATTTCAGAATAATCTCTGATGCTTTAAATAAAGATGGCATTTTATCTGTTTATGGATTTGACCATAGTTATGATTACAAGAAAATTCTTTATTTCTCCCTAAAAGAAGGATTTCCCTATGTTTACTTTAAAGATACAAGCTATTTGATGATATTTGGATCTAAAAGAGAAATTGATCTTAGGCTCGATTTGGATGAGGCAAAAACCCTTGACAGACTTGAGAAAGAAACTGATTATCAGCTGAACTCATTGAACCATAAAATACTTCAGAACTATATAACATGAAAATAAAGATATTAATATTAAGCATTGTAATGGTTTTGTTAATCAGCTTAGCATCTGCTGTTACTTTAGAGACAGCTTACATAGAAATAAACAAGAATGTTGATGTGATAAATGCCACTCTTTACTCTACAGATAAACTTTTCATAGCAGGAAAAGAATTCAATCCAGGATTTGTTGATTTTACTGATGCAATAAATTTCTATCTGCAGGAGCAGGAAGATACTGTGGTTAAAGTTCCAATAACTTCTTATCATGCAACAACCTTGTCAGATTTATCGATTCAGCAGAGAGTAAAAGATATTTATCTAAGGGGAGATTACTCCTTGGACCTAAATCACATATTTTTTGATGAAGATGAATTGACTTTTAGTTATAATCAAGTTGATGGTTTAGACATTAATATAGATAATGGCGTTGTAAAAATAAGAAATATAAATTTAAAAGAAGATACTGACATAAGGTTTTCTGCAAGTGATGGAGGTAATGTAGTTTACACAAGCTTGATAAATATTTTTGTAAATAAAACAGAAAAAGAGCCAAATCCCCAATTAATCAGCAAAAATGACTTCTTGCTGTCAGAAGATGTAGTTTTTGATTTTGAATTTGAGCCTGTTGATGAAATAGCTTCAAATCAGATAACTGGATTTGCTGTTTCAGAATTTGCATCTGAAAAAATAGAAGCCTTTGTCTATGATCATAATAATAAACTGACAGATATAAAAGCTGATATAATAAAGGATAAGGAAGGTAAATTTTCCATTAAGCTTCCGAAGGAAAGGGCAATAAGATCTGGTGAGTATACTTTAAGGGTGGAATTAAAGATTAATGGCAAGAAATATGTTCAGCAGAAAGAATTTACATGGGGAGTTTTAGCTATCAACACCCACAAGTCAATCTATCTTGAAAATGAAGAGGCATTTATAGGAATAGGAGTTTTGGATGATTTTGGAGCAATAATATGTGATGCTGATCTTAATCTGAAGATAACAGATCCATTTGGAATTGAGACTGTCCTTAAAACCTCTGATGACAGCATTAAAATAAGCCCTGAATGCAGCTCAAAAGAGATAACTGCAATGCCTGATTATTATTCCTATTATAAGGCTGGAAAAGAAGGTGATTACAAAATAGAGTTGACAGCAGAAACTTATAATGGCATAAGAAAAATAGAAGATATGTTTTTTGTTCAGAAACAAGTTGATTTTGATGTTGAAAGAATAGGGCATACTAGAATATTTCCTGAAAATATATATACAATGAAGTTCTTGATTAAGGCTAATAAAGATTACAAAGGGATTGTAAAAGAATTTGTTCCTTCTGAGTTTGAGATTAAAGGAAATAATATAAAGATAATTGATAAGCAAAAATTAAAGGAAATACACTTTAATGTTGATTTTAAGCAGGGAAAAATTTATGAACTGGGCTATGAGTATGACGCCCCTGATGTAAGCCCTGATTTTTTCTTATTGGGACATCTAACAATTGGAAGCTTTGATGAAAAAAGATTCTGGCAGATAGCAAACGACGATGCAGGAACTTGTACAGGAACTGTCCATGCCTGCTCTATCCATAATGATAATCAGGCTACATGCGAGGCTGCAGGATGTTCTTACAATACCCATAATGGGGCATGTTCTGGAACCCATAATGCATGTTCAACTTATGACAACACAGATTCAGCAACATGCACTTCACACTCATGTACATGGACAGCAGATACCTGCCCTGGGACTATAACTGCTGATACTACCTTATCATCTAATCAGACTAAAGCTGGAACTGGGGGATGCATTGTTTTCCAGGCAGATAATATCCAACTAGATTGTGCTGGTTTTTGGTTGGTTGGAGACAGAAGCTCTAATTCATACGGAGTTTTGGCAGGAAACAGAAATAATGTAAATATAACCAATTGTAATGTAAGAGGTTTTGAGATTGGAATTTATCTGAATGCAACAAATAATTCCTTGATTGACAATAACATAGTAAGAAATAACACAGGTTCTGGAGAAAATACTTCTAGCGGAATTGGATTAAATTTTTCTTCAACCAATACAATAAGAAATAATCAGATAATATTAAATAATGATCAAGGAATAAAATTAATGGACGGAGCTTCACACAATAATATATCTTTTAATAATATAAGCATAAACCAAAATGATGGTTTACATGTAGGCTTATCAAAGGCAAGTTTGAAACCAGTAATAAATACTACTATATTCAATAATGTATTAGAAAGAAACGGATTTCCAAACGCAGTAGGCGCTGTACATAATATTATTTTAGAAGAATCTGCAAATAATACTCTTTCTTATAATAATATTACTGCTGCAATATTTGTTGGTGTGAGTTTGGATGGTAATAGCTGGTACAATACTATAAAAAATAATAATATAAGCAACCAGTCAGGTTCTACTAATGATTATGGTATGCAATTAAGGACCAATTCTTCTTATAATAATATCATACATAATACTATAAACAGAAATGGAAGATTTGGAATTGTTATAGCTACAGGTTCAAACAACAACAACATAAGCTATAATGAAATAAGCGGCAGTTTAGAAAGAAATATACAAGTAGGCGCAGGTGTTAATAATGAGCATGTTAACAACACAGTAATAAGCTATAACAATATAACAAATAATTTGGGAGCTGCAGCAGGAGCAATTATTTTTGCTATTTCTGGAGTATCCTCATCGGAATTGAATCATAACAACATTTCTTTTAATAACATAAGCAATAATCAAGGCATAGGTTTGGTATTAGAAAATTCTCAGTTTAATCAGATTATTCACAATTTTATAAATAACAATACAGATGATGGAATCCAAATGTTAGAATACACTTCTTCTAATAATGTTTCTTATAATGAAATAAGAGGAAATGATGATGGAATAGCGAGAGTAAACACTGGATTGGTAGATACTATGAATAACAGTATTTTTGATAGTAACAATATAAGTGATAACACAAATACAGGAATAACTATAGCTCCAGGCTCTGGCGATTCGGCAGAAAGAAATAACTTTTCTTTTAATAGGATAATAAATAATGCTGTTGGAATAAGTCTCAGTACAGGTGCATATTCAAATATTTTTATAAACAACAGCATTATAAACAATACAGAAGGAATAAATCTTCAGTTCACTGTTCTTAACAATACTTTTTATAATACTTCATTCAAAGGACAAAAAAATACAGATATAGAATTGACTGAAGGAGGAGCAGGCACTAATGGAGTAAATTCTTTTATAAACCCTTTTAACTTAAACAGAAGCAATATAACTTTCGTTTCTGCAGCTGGAGTTGCTGCAATAACAGTAGATTATTATGCATTGGTTAAAGTAAACTACACAAACGGGACTAACTGTTCATCATGTACAATTGCATTCAACTCCTCGTTAACAGCAGATGTTAATGTTACAAGAGTTACCAAATCAGACGGATTTATTGATATGGTTAATATTACTGCTTATAGAATAATAGATGATATAGCAACTTTTTATAACAATTATTCAGTATGGGCAAATGATTCCTTGCAAAGACAGGCTAATGTCTCTGTAAATATAAGCAAGCCAATGGCTGGAAGAGACCTGATTATATTAACTATAGATGTAGGTAGTGCTGAAGAAGAAGGAGATGTATTAGCTCCAAACTGGTCTAATTCACAAAATAATAATACTCTGCCAAGGTTTAACCAGACTGTTAATCTAACAGTGGACTGGTCAGATGATGCTGCTTTATCTGCATTTATTTTCTCTACAAATTTATCAGGACAATTTGTAAATGATTCTCCAGTAGCATTTTCAGGAACATTTAACACATCATTTAAAGTGTACACAGTTGGAGAACCATCACCAAATAGAATTTATTATAGATTCTATGCAAATGACAGCGATAATAACAAAAATCAGACAGATCTATTTAACTTTACTATAGCCAATACACCACCGGAACAGATTATTTTAATAAATCCTCCAGATCAAAACAAGACATTTTACTTACAACCAAACTTTACTTGGTTTGAAGGTGATGATCTAGACAATAATACCTTAACCTATCAAATAAATATAACATGTGTAGGAGGATGCAGCCAAGATAATAGATTAAAAAATACATCTTTAACTTCATTCCAGCCAAATCTATTGGAATTTTTCCTGGATGAAGGATTTAATTATCTGTGGTCTGTAACTGCGTATGATAATAATCAAGGTCCTGTAAGTGAGGTAAGAAACCTTTCGATTGAAATCTTAGTGGCATTAACAATAGTTAACGACACAATAAGCTTCGGCAATATGACTAATTTAGAAACTAATGATACAACAAATGATTCCCCGCCTCCATTCATAACACAGAATGATGGTAACTCAAATATTACAATCAATATTTCCATATTAGATGATTTATGGGATTCAGTTTCATCCCCATCTTCAAATTTCCAATTTAAAATAGATAATGTATCTGGAGAAGAAGGTTCATTTAATGGTTCTGGATCTATTCTGACATTTACAAATTTAGATACAATTAATATTAGTGCAATTAAACAACTAAATTTTCTTAATCAAACAGATTCTGCTGAAGTTGATATTAAAGTTGTAGTTCCACCAGATGAGCTACCAGGAATAAAGAGCTCGACTTTGATATTTGAGGGGGCATATTCAGGAAGATGAAATTAATAATAAAAACATTTGCAGCGATTTTGATAATAGCACTTGTCTCATCTAATGCATTAGCTTTAGGAATTACACCAGGAAGAACAACTTTAGACTTTGAACCTGGGAAAATACATAACGGAAAATTAAAAATAGTTAATAATGAAGATAAAGACATTAGCTTAATAGTTTATCAAAGGGGCACTTTAAAAGATTACATAGAACTTCCAGAATCTTCCTTAACTTTAGATAAAGGCAGCTCTAAAGAAATTCCATTTATTTTAAAACTTCCGGAAGAATTGGAAAATCCAGGATTAAACACAGCAGATATTGTAGTCAGAGAATTATCCTCTAATATTGAAGAAGAAGAAATTACAGTAGGATCTTTAACAGCTGTTTCCCATCAAGTGCATGTTTATGTTCCTGTTCCTGGCAAGTTCATACAGCCGCAATTAAACATAGTTGGAGAAGGCTCAACAGTTAATTTTTATCTGCCTATTGTAAACAGGGGAGAAGAGGATATTAAAGAGCTTAAAGCGACTATATTCATACAAGAAAATGGAGAGCAAACAGATAAAATAGAATCTGAAGCAATATCATTAAAATCTAAAGAAAAAACAGAATTAAACTTAAAATGGATGAATGAGGTGTATGGGAATTATCGTGCTGTTGTTTTAATAACATTTGATGATCAAGTAGCAAAAATAGAATCAGATTTCTTTATAGGAGATTTCTTTATTAAACCATTAGATATTTCAGTTAAAAACTTCCAATTGGGGGAAGTGGCTAAATTCAATACTTTAGTTGAGAATATAGCAAATGAAAAAGTAGGAGATTTCACAACAGAAATAATATTTTATGATGTTGAGGAAAGTTTAATAGCAGATATTAAATCACAGCCTATAGATGTAGAAGCAAAAGCTAAAAAAGAATCAATTTCATTCTTGGATACTGAAAATGTTGAAGAAGGGAGTTACAGGGGAGCTTTAAGATTGAAATATCAAGATAAAGTTTCAGAAAAACAATTAAAAACAATTATAGAGAAAAACAAAATACAGATAGAGATAGTTGGCATTACTGGTCTAGTGGTAAGCGAAACAAAACAACAACAAAACAATACAATAAAGGTTCTCTTCATATTATTGATTTTAATTAATGCATCTTGGATATGGTACTTTAAAAAAAGAAAAAAAACCCAATTACAAAATCAAAATGTTTAAATATGGATGTATAATACAAAAGAGAAGGTTATAATACTCAAAAAGAGGATAAATAATGGCTAAAAAAAGGCTGGCAAAAAGAGATGACAAAGACATTCCTAAATCTACAGTTTTAGTTTTAGTTTTTCTGGCAGTTTTAATTTCTATATTAGGAACATGGACTGTTCTAACAACAATAGATGATGTATTTTCCAATTCTCAGACATCAAGGGCAGTTTATCAGGAATCTGATGCAGCACCAACAGGAAATGTTGTCGGATTGACAGTAGAAGAAAGGAGTGATGGCAAAAATGGCTGAATTATCAAATAAGATGCTGGCTTTTTTAGTAATAGCAGCTATGGTAATCTCTGTTTTTGGAACAATTGCATCATTGTCAAAGCTTGGGGAATTATCCCCTTTAGTTACAGGAGCTTCTTCAACTGGAATAGTCAACTTAACAGTAGAACAGTTATTATCTATTAATTTCACATTTCAGAATGAAGCAGGAGCTAAAGTGGGTACAGGTAATTTTAGCTGGGGAACTGGCTCTGTAATAGGTGGTGCTTCTTACGCTAACTTAACTTCAAGAGGCACAGCAGATAATTGGAATGGCTCATCTGTCATTGGCTCTATGAATATTGAAAACACAGGAAATAGGGGTGTTAAATTGGTTATAAGCTCTGCAAACGGAAGTGCTGATACTTTTGCAAGTGGAACTGCTCCGATATACAGATGGAATTTTAGTGAGCAAGAAGCTTCATCTTGCTTAAACACAACTAACTCAAAATACAATTTAAACCTTACAAGTTTAGCAGGCAGCTTCTGGGAAAATTCAACATTTGATGTAAATTCATCTGCCACTTTGTGCGGTAATTTTACTTTCCAAAATACTGCAGATGAAATATTGATGGGAATATACATAGGTCTTCCATCAGATTCAAAAACAGGAGATTTAATTGATGTAATCTCAGCGACAATCTCTGAAGCAACATAAGTTTTATATATTCTGTTTTTATATTTTTAATTAAGATGAGGTGGAAATATTTTTTAATTTTTGTTTTATTGCTTGCTTTAGTGCCTTCTGTCAGTGCTTATATTGGAGTAGTACCTCCTTCTGAACCGACATTCATAAACTTTAAACCCAATTTTGAAGTAAATTACACAATAAAAGTATTTGGGGTTACTTCAACAACCGACATAGTGGTTTATTCAGAAGGAGACTTAAATGAAACAATAACTTTTGACAAGGACAGAATAACATCTCAAACAGGCCATATATTGACAGCAACTTTAAGACTCCCGGATGCTATAGAAAAACCAGGCCCTCATAAACTTTTTATCTCAATTCAAACCTTGCCGGCGATTACTGGTCCCATAAACCCTTCTGAAAAGGTACAGATTCCTATTATAATTTTCGTTCCTTATCCTGGAAAATACATAGAGGCAAATTTCAATGTAGACAATGTAAATTTAGGGGAAGAGATAAGTTTCATAATCAATTTGATTAACAGAGGTTCTCAAGATCTTAATACTGTTTATGCTACAGTTGATATCTATGACAGCAGAGATGTTAAGTTAAAAACATTAGAAACTGAAAGAGCATTCATGAAATCTGGAGAATCAAAGGATTTTTTATTAAAATTGATTATAAAACTTATCTTGGGGGGAGGAACTTACAAAGCAATAGCAACAGTAAATTATGATGGAGAAACACAGAAATTAGAGGGTTCTTTTAGGGTGGGAATATTAACCATAGACATCTTAAACCATACTTATGAATTAAAGAAAGATGCAATAAATAAATTTAACATAGAGATTCAAAGCAACTGGAATGACAGAATAGAAGGAATTTATGCTAAAGTTAAAATAGGAGATAAGGAAACAGAAACCCCTACAACAGGTTTGGACAGGTTTGCAAAGGACACTTTAACAGCTTTTTTTGACACAACGGGATTGGAAAAAGGAATCCATGAAGTTAATGTCAGTGTTTTTTATGACAAAAACAGAACAACGTCAAAAATTTCACAGGTTAAGATTATAGAGGAATTTAAAATAAACATGACTATGGTTTTGACAGCTGTAATAATTATAATAGTGTTGATAGACATAATCTGGCTGATAATCTCAAAAAGGAAGAAAAAGAAAAATGAATAAAAAAAAGCTTATATTATTTATAGGATTGCTGATTATATTCCTA
>Ga0209542_10000451_pt1 | contig 98561 bp, 122 predicted proteins | sample RifCSPhighO2_01_FD_184028 | JGI IMG/M metagenome (GOLD analysis project Ga0209542, IMG submission 184028) | Soil microbial communities from Rifle, Colorado - Rifle CSP2_plank highO2_0.1 (SPAdes) (version 2) | ecosystem: Environmental > Terrestrial > Deep subsurface > Rock core/Sediment ...
ATAATTCTCTCCTTCATATTGAGTAAAAAGTAACTATTAAAGTTGACTCTCAATAGTACCTTTTACTCTTAATCGGGGTATGACATTTTCACGTGGTTAACTATGACATTATCATATGGGTGTAATATATCGTATTTCATAATTGCAAATAGTTGGTCTTTATTATACACTCAAGCTAAGAATATGTTGAACTTTCTTGCTCAAGAACCTACCATTACTCCTATCGTAAACTCCACCTCATTTCCATCTATGAGATTTGCCAATATTGGCGTCTTGGTAAGCATAGTCGCACCGATCTTGATAATTGGCGCCGCACTCGTATTTGGGGGCATGATGGTCATGGTCGCCTGGCGCGTCTTAAACGCAAAGGGCAACGCCGAGGAGATCGGCAAAGCCCAGGGGACCGCCATGTTTGCCGTAATAGGTATAGTAGTCGTCATTGCCGCATATCTGATTATCAAACTGTTAGAATTCATATTAGGAGTTGATTTTCCGATATGATTAAAGGTTTTTTAGCCTCAAGTGCCCCATCTATGACTGACCTTTTTGGCGAAGTTTCACCACCTCCTGGATCTGAAGCATTCGTCAATCCATTTGCCGGACTTGGCAGATTGATACTCACGGGGATAAGGATTTCATTCATCGTTTTTGGTCTTGCCGCACTGATTTATCTGCTTTGGGGAGCGTTTTTGTGGGTCACCTCCGAGGGCGATGAAGAAAAGCTTGGGAAAGCACGTATGCAGATGACCCATGCCGTCATCGGATTTGTGCTGGTCGTTGTCGTGCTTACTATCTTTAGTCTTGTAAGTGGCGATATTTTGGGCATCATCATCCGTGATAAGGAAGGAAACTGGGTATTTAAGTTGCCGAGTATAAATCAGTTACCAACACCAACACCATTACCATCATCGTAAAAACTACTCACTTAACTCATTTTAAATATGAGTAACTCCCTTAAAATCTTGTTCAAATGGTAGTAATGTCAATTTCCTCTTAACCGCATAATCTTCCCAACCGACTCTATTTTTCACATAAAAAAGTATCAATCCTGATCCTTCAGATATTCCTCCTGCTCCTGTCACTTTCCCAGTTCCAAATGGAACCAAAGACTCCAAGATTTTTTTTGTTTCTTTAGAAACAATTCCTAAATGCTCAAGTTCTGTTTGATTTTGAGAAAGAGTATCCGCAAACATTTTGACGTCTTCTTTGACAATACTTACAACCATGCGTTTTGTGATTTTCTCAATATTGTAAAGCACTGTTTCCATCAATTTTGGATTTTCATTGTAACGTTTTCCTACATGACTTACCATTTGCCCCGTATTTTCAATCGTTTGGCCGCTATCTATGAGCACCAGATGATCCTGGATTTTTTTAGGAATTTTAAAGTTTAAGGCAGATATATTTTTCAAAAACTCAAACTCTTTTCGATAAAAGATTAGTCCGCCAAAACACGAAGCGCTCACGTCGACACCCGATGGCATGCCGTGAAAATACTTTTCTCCTTGATATGCAAGTGCATTGATGACCTGCTTATCATGCTCTTGACCCGTGTAAAAATGCAATACAGCTGCAACAGTCGCGACACAAAATGCTGCTGATGAACCCATACCCCGCCCGAGTGGAATATCAGATTTATATTCGTAACTAAAAGGTTTTCTTTTGAGCTGTGTCTTTTTCTGTAGATATTTAACTATAATTTCTTCAATTTTCATGACCGCTTCGTGGATTTTTTTATCTTTTATATTTGGCTTTCTGTCTTGAAGAGTTACCGTCAATCTGAGATTAACAGCAGTCACAAATGCTGGTTTGCCATAAACAACCGAGTGTTCTCCCGATAAAATGATTTTTCCAGGAGCACTGTATGTAATTTTCATGATTATTGCATTAATTGTATGAAACAAACCGAACGAAAATACCCTTTTGTGCCGACTTGGGACTTGATACTACAAGAATGAAAATGTCCCACGGAGGCCAACAAAACGGGTATTGAGTGAGGTTTGTTTCATATTAGAATGGCATAAACTTCACGCCATATTCGATAAGATCATTTGAACCAACACTCGCTGTTTTTCGCAAAACTGCGATCACATTTTGATTAATCTTTGGATCTTTATCATCAAGATCAACCAGTTGGCCATAAACCCTTTCTTTATTCTCAAGTTCAACCAGCACAACCAGATATGGTGTAAAAGCCTGGAATTTTGGCGGCGACACCATGATTTTGGTCCATGTGATTATTTTTCCTTTTTTACCAAGTAAAAAAACATCTTTTTTTTGTTTTCGCCATTGTGCTACTACGCTTTTCATATCTTTAAACTCCTAAAATTGAAACAACGGCAAGTCCGCCACTGCCGCCGACATTGTGAGCCAGGCCGTATTTGGCTTTACGGACTTGGCGTTCACCGGCTTGTTCTGTAAGCTGTAAATGGATCTCGCCGATCTGTTTTATACCTGTTCCTCCAACAGGGTGACCTGCAGCCTTCAGACCTCCCGATGTGTTGACAATGAGGTTGCCACCCGATTCCGCTGCCGTTGACATTGATTTTGCATGTTTTCCGCCTTCACCCTTTTTCCAAAACCCAAGATCCTCAAGTGCCAATATCTCCGCAATTGAAAAACAGTCATGAACTTCCATAACGCTGATATCGCTACGTTTCAAACCTGATATTTTAAAAGCCTTTTCTCCAGCAATTTTTGTCGCTTTTAGTTCGTCTAGTCGTTCTCGTTTTGCAATAGAAATACAATCAGTTGCCACTTCTGAAGATAGAATTTGAGAAGATTTCTGGTTACCGATTACTAATTTCCGATTTGTCAAAACAAGTGCCGCTGCGCCATCTGAAATCGGCGAACTGTCAAGAACTTTGAGCGGATATGCGACATAAGGGCTTTCTAGGACGTCGTCAACAGTGACATAACGGCGGAAATGGGCGTTTTCATTGAGTACTGCGTGAGCGTGGTTTTTGACAGAAATTGCGGCTAGATGTTCTTCCTTATAATGAAATTTCTGAAGATAAAGCTTCGCGATCATCGCATAAACTCCCGGAAAAGTTAGTCCGACCGCCTGCTCGTCGGATGATGCTGCGCAAGCCAGAGACTTGGTGATATTTTCAGCCGAAATATCGGTCATTTTTTCTGCACCTAGGACAACAACGGTTTTATTGGAGTTATTTTTGAGATATTCATGAGCCATCTGAAAAGCAAGTCCGCCCGAAGCACAAGCCGCCTCAACTCGATAGATAGGAATATTTACACCAAGTACTTCGGCAATATGTGCCTCAAGCAACAATTTTTCCTCAACGACACCCCCGAGCATATTTCCAAAAAAAATTGCATCAATTGCTGATTTTTCTAGTTTTATTTTTTTTAGAACTCCATCCAAAGCATCAAACATTAGATCACTAAGATCTTTGTCCCAGAGTTCGCCGAATTTTGTTGAAAAATAGCCGATAATAGAGTTCATAAATAAAATAAAAATACTTAACGTTGTATCGTCATGCTGAACTTGTTTCAGCATCTTATTGTCATTCTGGCTTGTCCAGAATCAGGATCCCGAAACGAGTTCGGGATGACGCATTAAAACAATCCACCTACATAACAATACTCTCCATATACCGCAAATACGTCGCATAGTTTATGTATTTTTTATTCTTTATCTTTGATCTAAACTGTTTTCTAACCGAATTTATGTGTTTGGTGGCTTTGAAAACTATTGCATCCGAACCTGCACCCGAACCATAGGAAGCAAAAAATATTGTTTCGCCTAACCTAATTTTTTCAAGCACGGCCACAAGTCCCATCAAAGCAGATGCCGAATAAGAGTTGCCCAAAACAGGAACTATATAAGAGGGTGCGAGCTGATCATGAGTGAACCCAAGTGTTTTTGCAATTTTTAAAGGGAAATTGCCATTGGGCATATGAAAAACCGCATAGGTAAAATCCGACGGTTGCATCTTGGTTTTTTTAAGTAAATTTTTTGAACTTTCGAAGATGTGTTTGAAATAAGCCGGGTCTCCGGTGAAACGGCCGGCATGTGAAGGGTAATCGACTTTAGATCTTCGCCAAAAGTCAGGAGTATCCGAAGAATATGAGCTCCAATCAACAATCTCAAGAGCCACGCCTTCGCGGCCAATGACCCATGCATTGGCTCCGGATGCCGCCGAATACTCAAGAGCATCTTGAGGTCTCGCGTTTGCTTTATCTGAAGCAATGACAAGTGCGAAGTCAACATCTTGAGATTTGACCATAGAATATGAAGATATCAGTGCGCCGGTTGCCGCCTTGCAGGCAAATTGGGTATCATAGGCAAGATAATTGTTTGAAAGTGAAAGCCAAGATGCTATCGAAGTTGAGACGGGTTTGACCGCGTATGGAAAGGTTTCCGAGCCGATAAAAACCGCACCAATTTTTTTCTTAATCTGCGCTTTGTTGAGTAAAGCCTGCGATGCTGCCTCGTATCCCATTGTCAATACATCTTCATCAAGTCCGGCCACTGCCTTTTCGTCTATCTTTAATGATTTTTCGACTTTTTCACCACATTTATCCCAGGCAGATGCAATCTCCTCAAGTTTGATCCGATATCTCGGTATGTAAAATCCGTATGAAATAATACCAATCATATAATTACAAGATATTGAATAGATTTAAGATTTATGAATTACGATTTAGGAACTATGTATTTTTTTTCTTAAATCCTAAATCTTAAATCATAAGTCATCGTCCCAACTCTTTATGAACTCTCGCAAGTGACTGCTGCGCAATTGATGAGAGAAGTGATATCTCGCCAGCAAGCACGGCTCCTGCAAAGACTTCCGATAATTCTGCCAATGTTTTAACTCCGACAATAGAATGGGCTTCAGATTGGGTCTTCAAATTCGTACCTCCGCCGACTGTTCCCATCATGATGTCAGGTAAATATACAGAAACATAAAGCCCTTTGTTTTCAGTAACTTCGGCACTCGTAATCCCAAGACTTGCTTCAACCACATGCGCCAGGTCCTGACCGGTGGCCGCAAAAAACGCGGCGGCGATATTGGCAAAATGGGCGTTAAAACCTAGCGATCCCGACATCATCGACCCACCCCAACATTTTGACTGAATAACTTCATTGAGTGTTTCAGCATCTGTTTTCAGAACATATTTTAAAATTGATTTAGGGATAACCACCTCGGCCCACGCCCTTCTGCCACGACCGGAAATGAAGTTCAGCCACGCCGCTTTTTTATCGATATCAAAATTGCCGGCAAGAGCCAAACATGCTATTTTGGTTTTTACACCTATATATTTGACAATTGCTTCTGTCGCCAAAGTCGCCATATTCATACCCATGGCAAAATCCGTGTCGAAGTAAAAACGCACGTATACATTTTTGCCCAAAATACTTGTGTCAATTTTTTTAAACTTTAGATGAGATGATGTTGCTTCTGCGACTGTTTTCAGTTCGGCAAAATTTTTATTCAGCCATTCTTTAAACCACAAAGCCTGATTTATACCGGAAACTTTAAATATTGGACCTCGTGTGACTCCGACTTCCTCAATCTGTACAGTCGTCCCGCCACTTTGTGTGATTGCTTTACAACCGCGATTTACCGAGGCGACAAGCGCGCCTTCAGTGGTCGCAAGCGGGACAAAAAACTCTCTTTTTGAATTTCTACCTATTATTTTCAAAGGCCCGGCAACACCGACTGGAATACTCACGGCTCCAATCAGGTTTTCGCAATGAATATTTTTTGGATCGTCTTTTATGCTTTGTGTTATGTTGACAAGACTTATGTTGAGTTTTTTTTCTAGAGATTCTGCGCGCTCAAGAAAGTCATTATGCGCTTTAAGGTTCATGTTAATTACAGTCGGAAAATACCTTTAAATCATTTTTTTATAAAAAAGGTATTCGAAAGAAACGAAGGGAGTATAAAAAGATTGAGTAAGGCAGTATGGCTATAAGATAAAGTATAACTACATAGACTATCTGAAAAAAATTCAGTTTTGTCGAAAACCTAATCGCCAGATACATGAGTATAATTTTCCACATAAGAACCGCAGTTGAAAAAGTGATAAATAAAATACTGAAAGCTTTACCCAATATGGAAAGGGTCCGCGGCGGCGGCAAAACAGCATAAAGCACCGAATTGGTACTGAACCACAAAATGGTCGGAATGAGTGCGTAGGCAAATGTAAAAAGAAATGGCTGTAACTTAGCATCATGAGACCCTATCATCATTGTAAATAGATAAAAGAAAATAACGGTTGCGATGTAGTGAAAAACGGTCATCAAAAAAAGCACAAACGGCTCATAATCATACTCCCTTAACCCGTTTGCCAAAAAGAAATAGAATGCGATAGTAATAAAGATCAATATTATCTGTCCGAAATCCTTCTCTTCGCTGATGTGACGCATAGTTTTGTAAGGCAGAAACACAAGCAAAACAATCCTTCTTAGAAAGAGATAAATAGTAGCTAGAAGTCCTGAAAAAAATTTTTCAAAATCCATATTGTAGTACATTGACAAGTCTTATGACGAGCCCACCACGCAGTAGATACAAAATTAAAGCACCAACAAGTGATAGCGGAATGATATATAAAAATGGCATTACCTTGATCGGTCTGGTAAATAGTTTGTAAAGAAAAGTGAATCCGTGGCTTCCTAAATCATTTGGAGCGACGCTATAAATTTTGCGGTAACTGTTTTTTAGTTCTGTGTAATACATATTTTTTATGATATTGAATCGTAAATCTGTTTAAAAGCACTTCTGGCGCGAAAAAGCAAACTCTCGGTCGATTTAAATGTCCGCACCAAACGCTTGGCAATAGATCGGACCGATCTGTCCTCAATATATTTGAGTCGTAAAATTAGTTGATAATCACGCGGAAGCTTATGAAACGTGTCTTCAATATTTTGTTGAATCTGTTTTTTTTCAAGCTCGTCATCGATCATAACCGAGTTCAAGCCTTCGACCACAAACTGTGGTAGTGCGGAAAACAAAATGCGTTTGATTTTTTTCTTTCTAAAATGATCTATGATCTTGTTTCTAGCTATTGTGAAGATAAAAGTTTTTAGCGAACACTGGTAGCGAAAATCGCGCAAACTTTCAATGACGCTCAAAAAAATATCCTGGGTAAGTTCATCTGCTATAGCTTTGTCCTTTAGTTGTTTGTAAACGAAGTTATAAACCGGAGAATGATATTTTTGAAACAATTGATAAAGACCTCTTTCGTTTCGATTAACGATCTTTGTTATAAGTGGGTAGTCAATATCCCGTTTCATAAAAGTTTAACAGTCATTATATCAGTTAAGTGCGATCGAGTATAGTTTGGCTCCATCAAACACAAGTGCCTGTTTGTCATAAATCAGTATCTTTTTTGCTTTTCTGATGATACTTGAGGCAAGTTGTCTGTTGTACTTACCGTCTTTTTCAACAACATAAAGAATGCCTACACCGGTGTCCCAAACAAAGACCTGCTCAAGATCAGCATTTGTGTATATGCCGTCAATATTGGGTGTGCGATCGGGATATTTTGTGTCAAAAGGATCTTTTTGGCCGTTCAAATATTTGAGAACATCGTTTTTTTGGGCAATATAAATTGCAGAATCGATACTCATATCAACTGCGCTATCAAGATCAACCGATTGACCGGACTGAAAATACGATGTTTTGTTGGAGTAACCCGACTCTGCAACCAAATATTTATAGACTTCGTCATTTTTACTGTCAAGAAGGTAAATATTGCCATTATAGACTTCCATGTCAACTATACTGCCCCAATCTGAATCGGCCTTGATGACCTGATCAGCTTTACTTTCTGATGCAAATTTATAAACTCCATTTTTCGGTGAAAAGAAAAAAACCTGATTATCATACAGTGCAACCAGTGAGCCATTTTTGACCTCGGAAGCTGCGTAGCTCGTAATGGCTTTCTTGTCAAGAGATAAGACATAAACCATGCTGTTTTTGGTATCAAGAATAGCTAACTGATTTTCGTCCAAATATGCAGTAATACCCTGGGTGCCTTTGTCTTCGAGAGCTAGATCATAAAACTCTTCAAACGTTTTTTCTTCACGTTTGATGATAGCACCTTCTGTTTCTTGAATTTTCTTTTCAAGCTCGACGATATCTTGCTCATGGGTTGTACCAATTTGTTTTTTTAAACTGGCAAGTTCATTTTTTGCCTGATCCAAATATACGACAGCCTGATCAACGTTGATAAATGCCTCATCGCGAGATTTCTGAAGTAATTCCCCTATCTTTTGTTGTGATGTCTCTATCTGCTTTTGAAGTTGCGCGGCTATTCTGCGTTGATAACCGAAAACCACACTCCAAACCAGTATTACAAAAATGGCGATGACAGCAACGATAGTTAATTTTTTTGATTTAAAAAACTGTACTTGAGGTACCGTTAAATTACTGCTTTGTGGTTGGACGGAAGGTGGTTGAGTTGGTGCAACAGGTGAAACAGAGATAGGAACAGTTGGCGCTTGAGGAGTTGAGACTGCTTGTGTTGGCGTCCCGGTTGCGATTGATGGATCAAGTGTTGTTGAAGGGGGACTAACTTCAGCTTCAGCTTGGGAAGTAAACTCAACAAATAAAGCGACAAATCCCGTCCCGTGTTCTTCGTACTTCTCATTTTTTAGTTTTTCTACAATATCATGCGGCGGACTCATATCTATAAACGCCTTCATATCAGTTTCCTCTCCAATCTGCTCTCTGGAGTTAAGCGTAGTGAATATGGCACAGTCGTACTCTTGAACATAACCGGAGGCACTTTTATCGCCATCCATCAGCAAATCGAACTCATTACCGCGACGATAATAAATCTGACCTTTGCCGACAGTTTTGACATATAATACGTTTTGATTTATATATCCTGCAGCCAAACTAAAATGAGCGGGAAAATTCAGCTTGACGATGATCCCGCTCAAACCAGATTCAAACTCCGACAGATTGTTGATGCTTGCTTGCAATAAAGCTTGTTTAAAATCATCAAGAAATTTTTTTCCTTCATCTGCCGTAACACCTTCTTCAAGGGATAAAGTAGCAAAAAAATTAGCTTCGGTAAGATATCCAACAAAACCGTTTTCAAACTGTTTTCCGATGTACCCAGCAACTTGCGAAGTCATAAAAGCTCGTATTTTTAGATTAATACAAATGAAACAAAAATCAAAAAAAGTGCAAAAATGATTTGCACTGCTGAAAACGCCAATAATACAGGTGCGGACTGCGTCGTCACCGTCCGGTTCATAATCTGCGTCTGGCGCGTCAATACTATAGCATACAATAAATACATTAGAGAAAACAAGACGGCAAAAGCCTTAAAAAATAACATCAGAATAGTGTTTGAATCGGTCGATGTAAAAAAATTGATAATGTTTTCCATAATCTTTAATTAGCGTCGACCCATAAGCTGATTGATAATACGTACCACTTCAGATGGTCGAGGCACAAGTTCAAACTCGATATTCTGTTGAAATCCTTGTGTTTTAATAAATACATCTCCATAGTGAAAAATCGAGCCAAAAAAACCGGCTATGTTAGTCGTAATTTCACTGACCTGCGATATCGTTGTTGCAGTAAACTCTTTGTAAAGAACATTAAAAAAATCAAGATCGATAATACGTTCATTTGTGACAATTCCAACAGTAAAATACCAAAGTAAAAAATTTATCCAGATATAGCTAAAGGTAAAAAATACTGCAAATAGGAAAAAAACACTGCTGAAGCGCGCTTCAAAAAACGTTGGAAATATAAAAAAAGATAAGAAAAAAGAAATAATCACTAGAAAAATAGAATTAATAATCCATGAAAGTTGAGTCAAAGGATGTCTGCGAACGACCAAGATGACTTGTTCACCCTTGTGCTGTGTTTCGAAGCGAACATTTGGCCTCATCAGAAATGAATGTGAAAAATTTGTCGAGTTTCCTCCCGGTTGTGGTTCCATCTGGAAACATTATAGCAAAATCATGGACTTGAAACAGCCTCAAGCCTAATATATAATAACATTCGTCTGGTTATCTAAGCGACTTGGCACCAACCCTTCTCATACCGAACAGGGTCTTGAAACGAGTTAGCGCCGATGATACTCGCTCCAAATCGGAGAACGGGGAAAGTAGGTCGTAGCCAGGCATTTTTTTGGAAAAAAATAATTTAACAATCTGAAGCGAAGTAATCAAAATTTACGAGATTTCTGCAACATACCAAAATACCGCCTATATAAGCTTTGATGAGATCATTGCTAGAAAGCGAGTAAATTTTCGGTTACAAGCGATATTTATTGTTCTTGAACTTTAAAATCAATATTTATTGGAATCTCAAATAGTTGTTCATCCACCTCACCTTCTTTACAAACCTTATCAAAATCTGGAACTTTTTCCGGAACTTCGACACCCGATTTATCACCAAGCAATTTTGGAATTAGAGTTTTTAGATCAAAAAATGAACTCGAACCAAATATATTAACCAAGTCCAAATACTGCGAAACCCCACAAATCTTTTGGCCTTCAGACGAATCTTTTTCCCAGATGTAAACACAATCACCTTTAAGTAAAAACTCTGTTGTTTTTTTTACAGAGATTTGTTTTGCATAGATATTTTTATTTTTGATATAAGCGGTTGTATCTGTATCTTCACCTTTGTAACTACAGATAGATGGTCCGTTAAGATCAAATTTATCGCGGGTGGTTGTGGAGTTTTCCGAATCGCCAAAAATATTTTCTGAAGGATTTTGATAGATAGTCGGTGACGGTGTGATCGCACCGTAGTTTCTTTGCTGTTTTCCTAAGTTGATGAATACAAAAATTATGACAATAATCAGCGGTAAAAAAATGACGAAACGAGACAATATCTGAAGATTGTTTAAATCTTTTGATTCTTTCATATAAATTTATCTTTAAAAAAGTGTACTATTTTCATCATCATTTTTTTCCGTACCATCAACCAATAACTCTTTATCGTCAATTTCAGAGAGAACTTTGCCCATTATGCTTTGTAACTCCCCGCGCAGGCCATGTGTGTTATCAAAAAATTTTCTTAAATTCTTATCTTCGCGAGCCCACTTTTGGGCAAACCAGCGCTTTTCTCGCTCAATTTCCTGCTGGATATTGGTAAATGCCTCAACCAGAGCCTGCATGCGATGTTGAAACTCAACACTCATAACGTACTGATATAGCATCTCTTTCTTGCTTTCATGATCGACCTGCATCACCCGTAAAGAAGCTATTTCAACTAATTGTGAACGCAGTGCATGTGCTAGACCTATCATTGTGTCAAACTCACAAACCCAAACACCCTGAATGGTACCGAATTTTTTTATACCGTCTGGCAGTCTTTCGGTGATGATTACGGCAATCTCTGCATGCAATGTACGCTGGTCGCTTTTGAGTTTTTCGATCCATGACGGACTCCATGATTTGGTTCTTTTTGTTTCCCAAATGATCATGCCAACTTTTTTTCCGTTTGAGATTTTGATTGTTTGGATGATATCTGCACCAGTCACACCTTTAGGGACAGGTTTAACATCGTCAACCGGAAACTCTTTTTTCAACATATTTTCAACTGCAAGCTCCATCACCTCACCTTGCATCTGTTGCGAGCCTTGCTCTAGCTTTCTTCGCAGATCTTCGTTGGCTTTCAGGGCATCCGTGAGTTTTTTATCTTTTTCAAGATTTTTCAATTTGTACTCCTCCTCAATACGTTTATGCTCATCTTCTCTGATTTTTGCCTGCTCTTCATTCATCTTTTTTGCCATCTCGATCTCTTTTTCACGCATTTGAGTCTGAAGCTGCCTCAAAGTTTTATTGAGTTCCAAAAGTTGTTCATGAAGTCTGTTGTTGTTTTTTTTAAGTTCTTCAATCTCGTTTTGTGAATTTTTAAGCTTAAACTCCATTTCTTCGGCAATTTTTTTACGAAGAGTGGCTTCGGCTTCTTTTGTTGCTTTGGCACGCTCTTCCTCTATGCGTTTTTTACTTAAGACAATCAGCCTGTCTCTTTCTTCTAAAGCTTTTCTTTTTACATCATCAATTTCTTTTTGGTATTTTTCGCCAAGTTGATGAGTGATTGCTTCAGAAAGCGGTATGCTATGTTTACAATTTGGACATAAAATCGAGTCGGTCATGGTGAGTTACATTATACCTCAAGCAGATGGTCACTTCGAAAACATATTCAGTACCGAATTTATGATTGCAAGGACAATACCAAAAAGCACCGCCCACCAAAAGTTGCGGACATCAAATCCTGCAACCACACTACTCACAAGAAGGATAAATAAACCGTTAATAACAAAGGTAAAAAGTCCAAGTGTGATTAGATTAATTGGCAATGTAAGTAAGATGATGATCGGTTTGATAAATGTATTAATGACGCCTAAAACGACTGCAACGACCACGGCGGTAAAAAAACTGTCAATAGTGACTCCGGCCTGAAGGAGGTATGCAGTTATTGCAACCGCCAGCGAATTCACCAAGAGTTTGACTACGATTTTCATAATTTTTAGAATACCATAAAAATTTTCTGTTAGCATTACGAGTTGAACTTTATACGATATAATAGTATTGAAATGTTAGGCATTTTACTTATTTTTCTACTTCTAGTTGTTTCTTTGGGGTATGTTAAAGTACCCTATATTGCTATACGTGATATTGCTTTATTTGAGCTGTTTGGTAAAACGATAAGTCTGTATGATCTCTTGGCATTCTTGCTTATTTTATGGGTCATCGAAATTCTGCCTTGGCCTTTTCGTGGTCTTGCCACTATCATTTTGCTGCTGTGGCTACTATCTTTTTTTGGCATTATTACAATAGTTGGGTTTTCTGATATTCTTTTAGTCGCGCTGGTTCTTGGAATTGTAGCTTACATTTTTAATGGTTCAAGAAGAAAATAATATTCTATGACAAAAACTGTTTTTTTTGAAGTCCAAGACTGGGAAGAAAACCTTCTTAGAAACGACTTTCCTGATAGCCAATTAATTAAAGAAAAAATTGACGTCGACAATGCCGGCCAGTTTGCTGATGTTGAACTTCTTTCGTCGTTTGTTTACTCAAATCTGTCCTCGGAAGTGCTACAAAAATTACAAAAGTTAAAATTTATAGCAACGAGATCAACTGGTTTTGATCATATAGATATTGAGTATTGTAAAAAGAACAATATTGTCGTTGCCAATGTCCCAGAGTATGGTAGTAATACTGTGGCAGAACATACATTTGCTCTCATTCTCAACCTAACCAGAAAAATTTATCAATCTGTAAACCAGGCCAAACAGCTCAACTTTGATCATTCGCAAATAAGAGGGATCGATCTTTACGATAAGACTATTGGTATAATCGGCTTAGGAAAAATTGGGGTTAATGTACTGCGAATTGCTCATGGCTTTGGTATGAAAATTTTGGTAAATACCAGGTCAAAATCCGATGAATTAAGCCAAAAATATCAGTTTTCATATACAGATCTGGAAACTTTACTGCGCACCTCTGATATCGTAACCTTACACCTGCCTTTAAACGAGGCCACAAAGCATACAATTAATAAAAACAATATTGTGCTGCTCAAAAAAGGCAGTTATCTCATAAACACCGCCCGGGGTGGACTAATCGACACCGAAGCGCTGATGATGGCGCTTGAGAAAAACATCGTTGCAGGGGTAGCTCTTGACGTACTTGAGGAAGAAAAAGAGCTAAATGAAGAAGCGCAGATCCTCTCCGAACGCTTCCGTGAAAAAACCGATTTTAAGACTTTGGTTTTAAACCATATTCTTATAAATCATCCGCATGTTCTTATAACACCTCACAATGCCTTCAATAGTGTCGAGGCCTTAAATCGTATAGCACATACAACAATAAAAAATATTCAAGGATTTATAAACAACACCCCAATCAATGTTGTTAATTCTTAATAAAAATCCCTACCATGTTTGAAGATCGCGCTGACGCAGGGAGAAAACTAGGAAAAAAACTTCTGAAATACAAGAAAGATAATCCTGTTGTACTGGCTTTACCTCGAGGTGGCGTCGAAGTTGGTTACGAAGTTGCAAAGATACTGAAATCCTCGCTTGAAGTTTTGGTAGTTCGTAAGCTTGGCGCGCCTCATAACCGCGAGTTTGCCATAGGAGCGATAACAGAAGACAATGTTATCTTTATAGATGAAGACACAATAAATTCACTGAATATTCCTCAAAAAACACTTGAGGATGCAATTGCAATAGAAAAAAAAGAACTAAAACGTCGAGTGAATTATTATCGGAAAGGAAAAAAGATAAAATCTCTTAAAAACAAAACTGTGATTATTGTCGATGACGGCTTAGCAACCGGCGCTACTGCAAAGGCAGCAATACCGTACGTAAAAACTAAAAAAACTAAAAAAATAGTTTTTGCTACTCCGGTGTCAGCTCGTGATAGTTTGGAAAAAATTAAGAAGATGGTTGATAATACGATTTCAGTCATTACAACAGAGTATCTATCAAGTATTAGCGAGTATTATCGTTATTTCCCGCAAACGCAAGATGTTAATGTGGTTATTCTTCTGGACAAATCTAAATAAAAAAGCATTTATTTTGCAGATTACTTTTTATTTGTTTATAAATTATAATTACCATCTATGATCCCGTCATTTTTGATTACATTTCGCGAGATTATTGAGGCATCCTTAATAGTGGCCACTATCGCCGGCATTCTTGTCAAACTAAATCAAAAGAAACAGCTGAAAACTGTTTGGCTGGCAACCGGTGCCGCCGCTCTTTTAAGTGTCATGCTACTGGTATTTGGAACTATTCTTGGAATAAAGGTACAGGAAGTCTTTGAACTACATGAGGCACTCATCGAAGGGACCCTCATGGTGACAACAGCGATCTTTATCACTTGGGCTGTCTTCTTCTTACACAATTATTTTGGAGCCTACAAAGCACGTCTTTTACAAAAAATCAAAAATACCGTTGAAAGACAGGAACAAAAAGGATTATTTGTTCTGGTATTTACTTCTGTATTTCGGGAAGGATTTGAGATCGTACTTTTCCTATCAACCATTTATTTTTCTTCAAGCCCGGAGCGTATTTTGACAGGTTTTGTACTCGGTACAATTGGCGGACTAATACTAACTTATGGTTTGTTTACAGCTACAGTCAAACTGCCGGTATATCAAGCTTTTAGATTGACAAGTATACTACTTATCCTGTTTGCAGCCGGACTTTTGGGACGGGGAGTTCACGAATTTGCCGAAATAGGTTTTGTACCGGAGCTTGGTAAAATGGTTTTTGGCTTCCTACCTGCCAAAGGAACATTCACTGCAGATATGCTAAAAGCGCTATTTGGCATTACCCAAAAGATGGATTACATTCAGATAATGTTTTATTCGGTATACGTATTCTTCATGACCTGGTGGGTATTTTTCAGAAAAGGTGAGTCTGTCCTAAAACAAAAAGCTAATTGAGTAATACAATTGCCGCATTAAGCATCATCGCAAACGTCACCCAGAGAAAATATGGAATAAGAAGAACTGCTGCAAATGATGATATGCGAATAAATTTTCGGATAGTGACCGACAATATAAACCATAAAAAAACAATTTCAAAAAAAGCCACAAGAGGAAGTCTTAGACCGAAAAAAATGATCGACCAAATTGCGTTTAATAACAGCTGAAGTAAAAAAAATTTCACTGCATCGTCCTTAGCTTCTTTCTCTTTTGGTTTGGAGATAAGAATAATATAAAAGGCTACTCCCATAAGAAGGTAAAGAATATTCCAGACCGGTGCAAAAACCCAATTAGGAGGGTTGAAAAAAGGCTTGTTTAAGGTTGAGTACCAGGTATTAACCGAGTTTAATGTGGGAATTGACCCGATTATTCCGGCCATGAATGAAACGATTATCGCGGCAAAGAATTTGATCGGCTGAAATTTTCTCATATTCAATAACTCTTTCATAATTTAATGATATCGAAAAAAAAATTACTTAGCTATACAAAAATCCATTGATAGACAAAATATGTGCCCGCTGCAAGCACGGCAAGAAGAACAATCACTCGAAACCCTTTTTGAGGTATACGGTCAACAATGATTTTCCCTAAATATGAACCGATAAGCGCAATCACAAAAAGTACCAGCAAATACCACATCATGTTTTCACGTAAATACCCTTGAGCAATATAAATCGGAATTCGCGTCAAATCAACCACAAAAGCGACCGAAGCGGCAGTCGCAATGTATTTATTTTTGTTTTTTACCAAAGCATTCAACATTGCGCCACGCACTGCTCCACCCGTACCGATAAGGCCGGCAATAAAACCCGATACGACTCCGCCAATTATCGTCGAACGAGTTTTATTTTTAATTTTTAAATAATGGTTGGTAAGCGCCCAAAGTGAGTATATTATGAGAAAAATTCCAAGCAATCCTTTCAGTATTTCATATGGAAGGTAGTTAACAAGATAAGCCCCGATAAACGCAGCAATCACACTCGGTATAGCAAACAATACAAAGACCTTCATATCCATGCCTTTATGAAAGTAAACGATGCGCGTCAAGTTGCCAAATAAATGGAAAAAGGCAACGAGAGTAAGGGCAGTTTTGAAATCAAAAAAAACCAGAGCTATAGGAAGAAACACTGTTGAAGAACCAAATCCTGCTATAGTTCCAATGATCTCGGCAACAAAAGCACCAAGAAAAAATAGTCCACTCATTTTTTTACACTTTACTTACAAATTTTATTGTATACTAAAAAAACTTATTATTTTTTACAAATCCATGAATAAATATCTTATGATCGGAATTATTGTCCTTGTTATAGTTGCTGTCGGCGCTTACTTGTATATGAATAACCAAACACCAAGTGCAGGTATCACAGATGAGGCGACAAATGACGCTATGGTTAAGAAAGAAAGTAATGAAACTGCAGTAGAAGAAAAATCTGAAAACGAAGCTATGGAAAAAACTGAAGATACGGCTATAACTGATGAAAGCACCAAGGAATTTACACTTAATGCAAGTAGTTTTAAATATGATGTAACAGAAATCCGCGTAAAAAAAGGCGACACTGTTAAAATTATTCTAAATAATACTGGAGGTATACATGATTGGGTGATTGATGAATTTGATGCCCGCACCAAACAAATAAATGATGGTGAAACCGACACCGTAACATTTGTAGCTAGTGAGACAGGTGAGTTTGAATATTACTGCTCTATCGGCAATCACAGAGCAATGGGAATGGTAGGAACACTAATAGTTGAGGAATAAATATCAGGAACCGATATTGCATCAAGTAGATGCCAAATTAAGTAAAGCAGACCAATCGCAATACCAGTGACAATGATTGATATAACTATCCAAATGAGTATCCTTTGAGTCGGTGTTTTCGTCATTTTCAACCTATCATCATATTCTATAGCGGCAAAAATTGTCGCATGTGACAAGTCATAAATGAATCTTTGCAAAAATCGGATTATTGCATCCATAATTTGATTATAATACTTTCAGCCAATCTTCAGGTTCTATCGTATAATTTACGGTGTTATGAGAATCCTCATTGTCGAAGACGAACATCGCATTGCCGCTACAATTAAAAAAGGGCTTGAGCAAGAACGATATGTTGCCGATATAGCTTACAGCGGTACAGAAGGATATGATCTTGCCATAGTCGAAGAGTATGACGTAATTCTACTTGATATCATGCTTCCCGGTATGAACGGTCTTGAGTTGTGTCGGGCATTGAGGGAAAAAAAAATTCACACTCCAATCCTGATGCTCACTGCCAAAAGCCAGATCCAAGATAAAATTATTGGGCTCAACGGAGGCGCTGACGATTACCTGACAAAACCGTTTTCATTTGAAGAATTACTTGCACGAATAAGAGCTCTTACACGCCGTCCCAAAAAAACTCTAAGTAACATGTTGACTGTAGCCGATCTTCAACTTGATCCACAAAGATATGACGTAGTACGCAAACACAGAAAAATTTCGCTGACTAACAAAGAGTTTGCTCTACTTGAGTACCTCATGAGAAATGCCGAAAGCATTTTGACAAAAGATCAAATAATAACTCATGTGTGGGACTATGACTCTGATATTCTCCCAAACACAGTTGAGGTTTATATTGGAAATTTACGAAAGAAAATAGATTTTGCGTTTAAAAATAAAAAACCTTTGATCAAAACAGTACGAGGTTTTGGATACAAAATTTCACCTTAATAAAAATGTTTCACTCCGCACGAATCAAACTTACCGGCTGGTATCTTCTAATCATAATGTCAGTAAGTTTAGCCTTCAGTATTGTGATCTATCATCAATTGACTTGGGAAATCAATCGCTTTGAACAAGCTCAAAGATACGGATTTGAGAGAAGACTTCGTGACTTTGATCTTCCAATCGAAGCCGATCATAACTCCAGACCTTTAAGAATACTTATTGAGAACCCGGAACTTGTCGAGGAAATTGAACGGCGCGTTGCTGTGACACTCATGATAATAAACGGAGGTATTTTATTTATGGCAGGAGCTCTTTCATATTTTCTCGCCGGCAAAACTCTGCAGCCTATCCAAGACATGATGGATGAACAAAATAGATTCATTTCAGATGCTTCTCATGAACTTAAGACACCGTTGACATCCTTAAAAACAGCAATGGAAGTATTCTTGCGTGGAAAGAAAAAAAATTTAAATGACGCAAAGACAATCATTGGAGAAAGTATTGTTGAGGTAAACAAACTTCAGTCACTTTCCGAATCGCTTCTGCAGCTTGCCCAATATCAAAACCCCAATGGACATACACTATTTGAGCAAATACTCATTTCCGATGTTGTAAATAAAGCCGTAAGTAACATAAAACCAATTGCTAAAAAGAAAAACATCATGATAAAAACCGATGTCGAAGATAGAAAAATTAAAGGCAATAAATATAGTTTAGAAGACTTATTTAAGATACTTCTCGATAATGCTGTCAAATATAGTCAAGTAAATACATCGGTCAGCATTATTTCTAAAAAAACTGATGGATATATAGAAATTGAGGTTAAAGATCAGGGAATAGGTATTGATGATAAAGATCTTCCTCGCATTTTTGAGCGATTTTATAGAGCAGATATCGCAAGGACAAAAAATTCACATGACGGATACGGTCTAGGATTATCGATTGCTAAAAAAATTGTTGAGATACATCATGGTTCAATCGGTGTTAAAAGTAAAGTAAAACAAGAAACTACATTTATTGTCCGTCTTCCTATCAAGCAAACAAATAGATCATCTTAAGCTTTTCTTCAGATTTGTTGGGTAAAGTAAACATATTAGAAATTTTCTATTAATGAAGGGAGGTGAAATAAACATGAAAAAGAAAATCATCTTACCGGTAATTATGGCAACAGTAATCGGAGTCTCAATCTTGAGCGCGACTCCTGCTCACGCGCAAACCAATGACGGCTCGCCTTTCCAATCACTCATACAAAAAATTGTTGAGAAATTCGGATTGGAGCAAGCTGATGTTGAAGCTGTTTTTCAAGAACACAGAAACCAAATGCATGCGCAGATGCAGCAACGCATGGAGACGAGACTGAATGAGTCGGTTACAAATGGCACGATTACGGAAGAGCAAAAACAGCTCGTTCTAAAAAAACACGAAGAGATGCAAGCTGAAAGAGAAAAAAACAGAGATACTTGGCAAAATATGACCCAAGAAGAACGCAAAGCAGAACACGAAAAACGACAAGCAGAGATGAAATCTTGGGCTGAAAAGAACGGCATAAACTTAGATCTGTTTTTCGGATTTAAGGGAGGTCGCGGATTCGGCCACGGTTTTGCAAAATGAGGACGACGTGTAGTAAATTAACCAGACACTTTAGCTGAAAATGTGTCTGGTTTTTTTAAATTCAATTTAAATTATTTTATAAAACAATGTCCCAACAACTCCAAATGTGTACGCTACCGCAAAATAAAATGTGATCGGTAATCTTTTATATGATTTTTGTAAAAGTAAATAAATTGATAAAAGCATTACGCTACCAAAAAAGACAAGATCGAGTCCAATTTCTTCAAAAGCCAAATTTGCAAAAATTCCCAGTGCTATAAATAAACTGTTGACAGCAATTAAAATAAGATCCTTCTTTGTGACTCCATTTTTGCGAGGAAGATTATATTCGATGAGCATCAAGGCAACATTCATGAGAATAAAACCGACATAGTAAACGTAATGACTGAACTCATCGTCGTTGTATTTGATGATATTACAAATTGGTGAATTAACTTTCCCTTGATCACAGAAACGGAAATTTAAATAATTTGTGACTTCGTGATCTCCGGAACCTGCACCAAAGAAATAAATTCCTGTGATGAGTATCACCATAAGCAGAATGTATTTACCAGTTTTTAAAAATGCGTTTTCATAAACGATCTCTCGTTTAAGCAGGTAATACAAGATTATGCTGAATAACGGGATCGGTAACATGGCATTAAAATCAAGCCATCGCAAAAATTCAAAAGGTTGCAAATACCCTTGAGTAAAATTGGACAAACGATTTATTGAAAGAAGAACTATTGTAAGTGTAAGTCCGGTCAAAATAAGATGAACACGTTTCATAAATCTAGGAATGATTATAGCAAATTATTTATTAATAAATTTATCATGTTTGTAAAGTTTTATATAAATCCGCTACAAAACCTATTGCAAAAACAACAATTCCAATAGCATATGTTGTGATTGAGGAAATGCTTAATAGCTGAAAACTTAAAAAAAAATAAATAATTGCACTTTTATTTTTTGTGCAAAGTCGGAGTGTTCATTTCTTTTGTCTCGATTCCTTGATGTCTGCGTGAAGATCATTTTTCAGCTCATCAACCGCCTTTATTATCTTTTCTTCAACTTTTTCTATGTTCTTTTTTAGATGTTGCAAAATCTCATCATGTCGTCCATGGGCGAGATGCATGAGAAAAAATTTTTGATCTTTTTCGGAAAGTTGTGACAAAACCGTATCGATAACAACCTGATGAACTTGAGATTCCACCATTTCTTTGAGCTGTGAAAGCTCTTCGCTTGTTAAATCCATTTTGTCAAGTGCCACAAAAATCGAATCAACCTCAACGATATCAGTGTAAAAATGTTTGTTTTTCATAAAATTATTGTACCTGAATAGGACCAAGCGGAACATTGTTGTCCGGATCGTCAATAAAAAAATACAAAACTCCGTTTTTCCTCACTCCATCTTCTCGTTTCAAATAGGACATAACTTCGGGTGAACCGCCCAGATGTTTTCCCGTAAATTCGGCAGGGCCCGCATCGCCAATGACGACGACAATGGCTTTACCGTTATCAGGATTGACAACGATCATTTTTCTATATTTGAAAAAATCATAAAGTTTATGGGTTCTTTCCAGCCATCCGGGAGCTAAGAATGTTTGCGCCGCAATATAGTACTTTTCACTCTGCTTATCGGCAGATGTTAATGTTTCCGCCGAATCAGCAAAATAACCCCAAGCACCACGACCGGGAGCCATACCGGAGGCGGCGAAACGTTGGACCTCATCGTCACTGTCAAAATGAGTCCCTACCGTATCTCCTGTATATCGGCTAAGATGTTGCTCCAATCCTATATATCCGTAACTACGATTGAGTCTTATTCCTTGAAGTTCTGCAGAAATTGGAACGCGAAAATAAGTAGTTAAAAGATTTGCAACAGCAAACTCTTGTTCTTGTGATAAAGGTTGCACGGCATTTGGCAACAAGCCCGCTAAAGAAGTTACTAACTGTTGAGAAGTATGTGACGTCTTTTCTTCGACCTGGGTTTTATTCTGGTCATTGAATATGGGTAAACCTTGTTTCATTAATGTTGAGGCAACAGGATGTGAAAGCATGAGCAAACTTGCCGTGCCGCCAACCATGAGGTTATGTGTAGATTTGTATATCCACATCAGCGAGTGACCATGTTTTTTCCAAAGTTTTTCTTTGAGTTTTTGATGACGCTTGAGCCACTTGGATTTAAGGTGTTCAATATGGGGTTTACCCTCCGAGTCGGAGGGCCTGAATTTCTTACGTGACATACATAAGTATTGTACTATAGTAGTCTATTTGTGTATCATATTAAAATCGCTATGAACAAAAAAATATTACTGTTAATCGTCATTATTTTTGTCGTCGGAATTTCTTTTTTAAGCTTGTATAAAGGCAATAAGCCAAATATTTTAAATAATGACATTGAGCAGATTGATGAACGTGACAAAGCAGGGCTCGTCGAAAAAGATCTGCCTCATCCTCTATCTATCGAGAGTCTGCGAAAAGGAGAATATCCGGGAAGTGAAATTACTATCGAACAGATACTTGATCCAGGTTCAAATTACAGCCGCCATATTGCATCATATAAATCCGAGGGTTTAAAAATTTATGCATTGCTCACTGTGCCAAATGGAGAAAAACCCGAAAATGGCTGGCCTGTTGTCATATTTAACCATGGTTATATCGCACCATCCGAATATCGAACAACCGAACGTTATATTGCATACACAGATGGTTTTTCAAGAAACGGCTATATAGTTTTAAGGTCTGATTATCGAGGTCATGGCAACTCCGAAGGTCAAGCATCTGGCAGCTATGGTTCCAATGGCTACACAATAGATATTCTTAATGCTGTCGCTTCAATGAAAAAATACAAAGATGCCGATCCGCGAAGAATTGGTATGTGGGGACATTCAATGGGCGGACATATTACACTTCGGGCCATGGTGGTAAATAAAGATGTCAAAGCCGGAGTGATCTGGGCAGGAGTTGTAGGATCGTACGCAGATCTTATAAATAACTGGCGACGAAGAAATCAAACAACTACTACTCCATTCCCAACTAGAAGTACCAGAGGCGGCTGGCGACAGAGTTTAATAAATGAATATGGCTCTCCAGAAAAGAATCCTGAATTTTGGAACTCAATATCAGCAACTAGTTATCTTGCAGATGTCGCGGGCCCGATCCAACTTCATCATGGTACGGCAGATACTTCTGTACCCGTTGCCTTTTCAGAAACTCTTGAAAAACAGATGAAAGCTGCCGGAAAAACAGTGGAACTTTTCACCTATCCCGGTGATGATCATAATATAAGTGCTAACTTCAATACTGCAATACAACACTCTATTGATTTTTTTGATAAGTATGTGAAGGGCGATATAAACAACGATGAACAATAAGTTTATTTTAGTCGCCATAGTAGTCGTCATTTCTTTATCAGGAACTTACTTTTTATTAAAAAATAAATCTTCCCAATCATTACTATCCAATATTGAATCTCCTTTAAAAAACATTCTACCCTCTCCTACTCCCTTTCCTTTTGAAGAACTAACAATCCCTTATCTTCGCAGCAGAGATTACGAAAGTGAGATCGCAAAGCTAACAAAAACTTATGATGCCTCAAACTATACTGCTTATCTTACTAGCTACGACTCTGACGGATTGAAAATAAACGGACTTCTAACTAGACCGACAAGCCAAATGCCAGATGATGGATTTCCCGCTATAGTTTTTGTTCACGGCTATATACCACCCTCACAATACAAAACTACGGAAAAATATTATGACTATGTTGATTTTCTTGCCCGAAACGGATTTGTGGTTTTTAAAATCGATCTGCGAGGTCATGGTGAGTCCGAAGGCGAACCTGGTGGAGCATATTATTCAGCAGATTATATAGTCGATACACTTAATGCCCGTGCAGCATTACAGTCGACCGATTTTGTCAACCCCAAAAAAATCGGACTCTGGGGACACAGCATGTCCGGCAATGTGGTAATGCGCAGTTTTGCAGCACAACCGGAGATACCGGCCATCGCCATCTGGGCCGGGGCAGTGTATACCTACTCCGATTGGGAAAAATATACTATTAATGACTCAAGCTATGTACCTTTGCCAAGCACAGCAAAAAGTCTAAGATCAAGACAACGTCTTTTTGACACCTATGGTGATTTTGATCCTGAAAACACTTTTTGGAAAAGCTTTGTGCCGACTAACTATCTTTCTGATCTTCAGGGTGCGATCGGTATATTTCATGCTATGGACGATCCCGTAGTAAATATCGGCTTTAGTCGAGATTTCATAGGATTGCTTGATGACACAAATGTTCCCCATGAGCTACACGAATATCCAAGTGGAGGTCACAATATTTCAGGTGCAAATTTTTCCCAGGCTATGCAGGATACTGTTGAATTTTTTAAGATATATTTAGGAGGATAGCGGGTTGAAAAATGGTAAAGTAATAATAAACTTCGTCCCTTTCCCCACGGTACTTTGTACTAAAATATCTCCGTGATGAGCTTTTATAATGGACTGCGTGATTGAAAGCCCGATACCTGAACCAAAAACTTTATCCGTCGCAGACCCGCGATAAAAACGATCAAAAATATGGGGAATATCTTTTTTTAAAATTCCCCGTCCATTATCGGCAAAAATAATAAGAGCATGTTTATCTTCTACTTTGAGCTTTACTAAAATTTCGCCTTTTGGCAGGGTATATTTAACGGCATTATCAATAATGTTAACAAGCGCCCGTGCAAGTTTTTCTTTGTTACCTTGAATATAAACCTCCTGCTTAATCTGAAATTTGACGATTTGTTTTTTTTGTGAAGCCAGTTTTTCCGCAATATCTACCAGCTCCGTAAGCAATACACTAAGGTTGATCTTAGTCATATGTTTTTGCTCTTGCGGTGTTTCTGACCAGGCGAGGCTTAAAACATTATTTAAAGTCGATGAAAGATGATTTGTTTCAGAGATAGCATCGGTAATAACTTTTTTGTATTCTTGACGATTTCGATCTTTTGATAAAGATACCTCCAATGTACTTCTCAAAGTGGCAAGAGGAGTTTTGAGTTCGTGTGCGACATCCGCGATAAACTGCTGTTCCCGTTTAAATGCGCCATCAAGCCTATCAAGAAGGTTATTAAATGCAGTTGCAAGTTCTCCTATTTCATCTTCACTGCGTATTCCCGTGATTCTTTGTCCTAAAGTTTCACGTGATATTTCTTTTATTTTTTCAGTTAAATACGTCAAAGCATCGGTTATTTTATAAATAATAAAAAAGCCGATACATGCCAAAAGAAAAAACAAAATAAAGACTATTTCAATACCATAATGAATATCGAGTATATGAACAACGATATAAAAAAAGACCGAGAAAAGAAGGAGGCTTCCTACATACCACAGAAATAATCTATTCCGTAAACTTCTAAGTAAATTCATACTTTTATTTCGGTTAATTTGTATCCGATGCCGTGCACCGTTTGAATAATTTTTGTCTTCAGTTTTTTTCTAAGTGAAGCAATAAATACATCGACGACATTGGAAAGACCTTCAAAATTATAGTCCCAAATATGTTCCGTGATCTGGGTACGGGTGACAACTTCGTCTTTGTGTCGAGCTAAAAATTCTAAAATTGCAAATTCTTTTGGGGTGAATATTATTTCTTTTCCATCCTTTTTGACTATCCGTTTGACGGTGTCGATCTCAATGTCACCAATTGATATTGTAGAAATGGGTTTCTGAGATGAACGACGAATCAGAGCATGGATCCTTGATTTAAGTTCGATAAACTCAAATGGTTTGGTCAAGTAATCATCCGCACCAACATTTAATCCTGTAACTTTATCTTCCACCCGTGTTTTTGCGGTGAGCATGAGAACAGGAATAACAATCCCTTTTTTACGAAGTTCGCGGCATATGGTCATGCCATCCAATTTAGGCAGCATTATGTCTAGAATAATCACGTCATAACTTTCGGATTCTGCAAGATACAGTCCTTCTTCCCCGTTAAATGCTTGATCAACGGCATAACCCTCTTCGATTAAACCCTTTTTTATGACATCCGATAATTTTTTTTCATCCTCAACAAGTAAAATTCTCATGAGTATATGATACTAAATAGGCGGTTAAGATTTGATGAAGATAGTAAAGTACCTTAATTGATCAATGGCTATTGTCTCATTTATTTTCATCTACTATAATCTGTAGTATATGAATGAAATATACTCATTGGGCCCGCTTGAAAAAAAAATTATGGATATTATCTGGGGGAAAAAAGAGGCCAGCGTAAGCGATGTTCTAAAAATACTTCGGAAAGGAAGAGAGATCGCTTACACAACAGTAATGACTATTATGTATCGTCTGGTTGAAAAGGGATTATTAAAACGTACAAAAGATGGTAAAGCCTACAGATACACTCCATATCATTCCAGAAAGCAGGTAGTCCACAACTCTGTTAAATCGGTAATCGGTTCACTTGTTAATCAGTTCGGAAGAGAAGCCGTAGTCGCATTCACAGATGAACTGGAAAAAATACATAAATAATCATTATCAGTATGAAAAAAAGTACTCTTACATCCTCCATTATTTTGGTGTCATTTAGTGGAATTATTGTCTTGCTTTCACTCACACTACAGAAGTACAGTCAACTCACATTTGCACACATATATAATATTTGTCATCAAGCGGTTACATCGGTCTTCACAACCGGCATACACTTTGTAGGCTTTGGTGTTTCTGCCGGAATTATATTACTTGGATTTTTGTTCCTGACAAGGGCTCTTTTTTCATTTGTTAAAACACAAAAAAACCTTGAGGTATTATTGCAGAAAAGAGTCCATCATGAACCCTTTAAACTGAAAAATGCACGAACGACCGCTGAAATAGCGTACGATAAAATTATTTTACTACTTTCAAAGAAAGAGATTGTATTTACCGGTGGTTTATTATTGCCAAAGATATTTATCTCTACAGGTCTAGTGGATGCCATGCTGGACAAAGAGTTAGAAGCCGTACTTATCCATGAAAAATATCATCTTGAGCATAAGCATAATTTATGGCTTTTCACTTCAGACATTATCGTTTCTACATTGATATTTATTCCAATATTCAAATTATTATTCTATACATTAAAAACTCAGTTTGAGAAGGAGGCGGATACTGCTGTTTTACGTTCACAGAGTTCGTCTCAACACTTACAACGTGCATTGGCTATTATGGTGGGTGAACCTCTTCCTGCTTACTACCCTGGTTTTTATTCTCGTCGCACTTACAAGGTCTCTATACGACACCTCGCGGCATCGATTTTGTCTGTTTGTTTGTTGCTATCCTTACTCTTTATCCCGTTTGAGACTCAGACTGTGTCGGCAAATACTGTAGAACAATGCGGTGAAAATCATAACAACCTTTATTCTTCTCAACTAAAATAACGCTTGACTTCGTACTTTTAATCTACTACAGTTTGTAGTATTAACAATTCTTTTACTTTATGGTTCTAAAAAAGTCCATTTTAACAGTAGAACAATCTGATACAAAAAGCTCAAACCGTAAATCTGGTTTTGATGCTAACAAACTTATAATTCTTGCTCTTATTGCTGTTCTTGGCCTAAATGCGTACACTTTATTTAAAGTAAACAAACTGGAGGCGAAACAAAATACGATAGTGCAAGCCGGCGAGCCAGCAAATCAACCTCCACCCCAACCTCCACAAGACCTTTCAAAAATGCCAAAAGTGATGGAAAAAGATCACATTCGCGGAGATATCAATGCCAAAATCCTTCTTGTTGAATATTCAGACTTAGAATGTCCATTCTGCAAAAGGTTCCACACAACTATGCAACAAGTCACGGATGAGTATGGTAGTGATGTAGCCTGGGTCTACCGTCACTTCCCGCTTTCCTTCCATCAGAATGCCCAGAAGGAAGACGAAGCAGCAGAATGCGTTGGTGAACTGGGAGGAAACGATGCATTCTTTTCTTATATTGATAAAATATTCGAAAGGACAACGTCAAACGGTACCGGGTTTGCTCTTGATCAGCTTCGGCCACTCGCGGAAGAGGTTGGTATAGATGGAACTAAGTTTCAATCATGTCTCGATTCTGGAAAATATGCTAAGCATATACAGGACGAAATGGTTGGTGGTACAGACGCAGGAGTTCAAGGTACACCCGGAACGGTCATCGTGACTAAAGATGGTAAACGTGATTTCATCGGGGGAGCATTTCCGTTTGAAGATGTCAAACGACAAATTGATGCTTTACTTTAAGGATGAAGTATCATATTTCGGTCATAATTGAAGCATTGAAGATCGTGTTTCAAAAGAAGACATATCTTCTCGGGGCTGTGGTGACAGCACTGATAATCTTTATCATGATCATTGCCATTCCGCTGCTTTTAGTTCCCGGAAATGATCTCGCATTCCAGCTAAGCATTATGCCGCCACGGGATTATGGCACTATTGCGCTACTTGGTCTGCTGACAGGAGTCTCAATTATGCTTAATCTATATGTATTCAATCGTGAGAGAGATAAACAAGTTAAGAAGCTCGGCATGATGTCAGTTACCGGTGGATTTGGTATTATCTCATCTTTTTTTGGATCAATCACCTGTGTTGCATGCGCATCAACAATCTTGGGATTCTTAGGAATCGGAACTGTGACATTTTTACTTGCATATCGATTTCAAATCGTCTTATTATCAATAATATTTATTCTATTATCGGTTTATTTCACATCAAGAAAAATCCTTAATCTTTGCGATGTGTGCAAAGTTGTAAAATAAATTATGGAAACTGAAGATGTTGGAAAACAGATTGAAGAGTTAAAAACAAAAGATCATCTAACAAGACGTGAAAGAAGATATCTTGAAAAGCTAGAAAAAAAACTGCAGAAGGGAAAGTCGCAAAAAAAAATAAATTTAAAAAAGATTGCCGTATACGTGGTTATAAGTATCCTTATTGGATTGCTTGGGTACGGTTTATATATCTTTATCAAAAATTTCGGTAAACCTCTTCCGGGTACATTTGTACAATCTATGGGTAACAGACATATCGACTCTGTTGACACACTTCATGAGGAATATAATTCAAAGCCACCTACATCCGGGCCTCACATCGGATCTATTGCGAAGTGGGGAATCCATGATGAGCCAATACCCGATGAACTGCAGATTCACAATCTTGAAGATGGTGGCGTAATGATTCAATACAATTGTGATACAAAAAAAGACGACTGCCAAAAGCTCATTAAACAACTAGAAGAGATTGTAAAAAAATATAATGAAAAAGTAATATTGGCTCCATATCATGACATGGAGTCACGTCTTGGGCTTACCGCATGGACTCGCATAGATACACTGGATGAGTTTGATGAAGAAAGAATACAAACATTTATTAAAAGCTTTCGAGGAATTGATAACCATTAAATATTCTATGCATAAAATCTTTCAATGTCCAATGTAATCTTGAAATAACTTCGCATTCAATCGAATCACAAAAAAGCAGGAAAAGCCTTTAGACAAGATCATAACTTTGTTAATCTTTGATGGGATATAATTTCTAAAAGAACGATTGAATTTTTTGATCGCTATTTAAAATAGTACAATTAAAATCTGATGGAAATGCCCACAAATTATAGTAGTATTTTACTAACTCACCTTACGCATTTATCGTCATCCTGAACTTGTTTCAGGATCTCGATGGGATGCTGAAATGAATTCAGCATGACGTGTGATGCGTAACATGAGTTACTAATTATCTAATTTAAATATTTATGAAAAATAAATCAATGAAATCTAAAGAAAATGGAGAGCCTACTGAATCAGGTCCTTTGGACAAATTTAAAAATAAGAGGACTTTGATTGGTATAGCGATACTAGGGATTATTCTTGTAATATCATATTTCTTTAAAGGAGTATTTGTAGCTGCAACTGTAAATGGTCAGCCAATCAGTAGATTAAGTGTCATTCAGAAATTAGAAAAACAAGGTGGTAAAAGTATTCTTGACTCACTTATTACTGATACACTCATAAAAAATGAAGCGAAAAAGAAAGGAATTATTATATCGGAAGATGAAGTAAATCAGGAAATTAAAACAATTGAAGCTTCGGTTACGGAGCAAGGTGGTACACTTGAGCAGGCACTCCTTCAACAGGGAATGACTAAAGAAAGTTTAAGAGAAAGTGTAAAAAACCAGAAAATAATTGAAAAACTTTTCGCGGATAAGCTAAAAGTAACTGATGCAGAAGTGAATAAGTATATTGCCGAAAATGAAATTCCAATAGAAGAGGGAAAAGAAGCCGAAACAAAAAAACAGATAATGGATCAGTTAATACAACAGAAATTCCAGCAGGAAGTCCAGTCATGGGTTACTACCTTTAAAACATCAGCGGATATTAAGTATTATGTAAATTACTAAATAGAAAGAAGGTGAATAATATGAAATGTTCCAAATGCGAAATGGAGGCAAAAGGCTGGAAATGTGCTATTTGTGGTGAGGAATCAGATGCTCATGATGCAAATCACAAACATGGCGAACCGGCATCGGATCGAAACTGTATGCCGAAATGCACCGGTTGTGGTCAAGCAGAAGCTTTGTGTACTTGTAAATAAAATCTTGGCTTCTGATCGATTCCTGAAAATTGATACAATAAGAATATGAAGCTAGCTATTGTCCTTTCAAGTAGCAACGTGGAAACCAATTGGAATGCGTTTAGGTTGGCAAATCTGGCGATTGGTAAGGGTGATACTGTTTCCGTTTTTCTTATTGGTGAGGGTGTCGAATACGGAAAGCATACTTCTGCTCAATTTAACATCACTAAACAGGTACAAAAATTCCTGGAACCAGGAGGTAAGATTGTCGCTTGTGGCACGTGTATGGCAATACGTAAACAGGAGAGCAGTCAGGAATGTCTGGCAGGAGGAATTGAAGATTTATACAATTTGATTGCTGATAGCGATAAAGTAATAACTTTTTAAATAAAGAGAAGGAAGTATTATTGACAAAGCAAAATAATTTATGAAAATACAGTTTTCTCTTGCCATATTAATTTTAAGTTTGATACTGTTTTTCCCCCTTCACTCCTTTGCCCAAGGGATGATGGGAAACAACATGATGGGCAAAGTTGATACGGTAACTCAAAACGATAACGGCCTGCCCACCGAAGCAACGGCGCAGGCGGGTCATACCGCCCGTGAAGAAGCCGCAGGAAAAGAAGTCTGGAAAAAACTTCAAAGCAAAGAGTTAAAATGCGTAGATCTATCTAATGATGACTTTGGAGCTCTTGGCGAGTATTTCATGGGGCAGATGATGGGTGATTCCCATGAGGCAATGAATGACAGACTAACCCAGATGTTGGGAAGCGAAGGAGAGGAACAAATGCATATTGCCATGGGCAAACGCATGAGTGGCTGTGAACCAAACGCACCCATGCCACAAGATATGTTAACAGCCTTCTACGGGACGCAGGAAGGAGGTGGAAATGGTATGATGGGTAATTTTGCGGGTAATCCAATGGGAACATACGGTTGGGGTTTTGGCTGGATTTTTATGATCTTATTTTGGGGTCTGATTATCTTAGGCATTGTCGCCTTGATAAAATGGACTGCAAATCAAGGCAAAAGCCAAACACATGACAGATCGGCTTTAGATATTCTCAAAGAACGCTACGCTAAAGGTGAAATTGATAAAAAGGAATTTGAGGAAAAGAAGAAAGATTTAAAATGACATCATCAATATATGATAAGTGGACAGGCTAAACTTGTAACTTCGCTTTCCGCAATGTCATGGCATTAATAACTACAATAACTGAAGATAAACTCATGAGAAGCGCTCCAACTGCCGGAGTAAGTCTAAACCCAAGAGGTATAAAGAGCCCTGCGGCTGCCGGAATAGCAAGCACGTTGTATCCAACCGCCCAGAACAAATTCTCAACCATCTTTCTATACACTTTTCGGGAAAGAATGATTAAACGCACAATGTGTTGCGGATTACTTTGGGTAAGCACGATATCACCTGCCTCAACTGCAACATCGGTACCGGCGCCTATCGCCACTCCCGCATTGGCTTGAGTGAGCGCAGGAGCATCATTTACTCCATCACCCGCCATTAAAACGATATTGCCCTTATCTTGCAGTTCTTTGATGTGTTTATACTTGTCTTCCGGTAAAACTTCGGCAAAAACGGCATCTATACCAAGTTCTTTGCCGACAGGAGCTGCTGCTGCCTTGGTGTCGCCCGTAAGCATAGCTACTTTAACTCCTAGTTTGTGAAGTTCGTCCACAGCCTGACGAGACTCGTTTTTAACCTCATCGCTTAAGCCTAAAATTCCCAATATTTTTTGTTCACCCGCAACAAATACCGGTGTTTTGCCTCCTTGAGAAAAGGTGTTTATAACTTCTTGAGCAGCCGGTGACATAAGTCCTTTCTTTTCCATCAAGCGCTGGTTACCGACAAAATACTTTTTACCGTTAACCGAGCCTTCCATACCCATACCGGCCAGGTTCTTAATATTTTCGGCTTCTTCAAAGACAATCTTTTTATCCTTGAGATACGAAACCATCGCCATTCCGATAACATGAGAAGACTGACTTTCGATGCTGCCCACTGTGGATAGTAATGTATCTCGGTTTCCATCTAAGACTTCGACATCTGTTACTCCAAACTCTCCGCGTGTTAGAGTACCGGTTTTATCAAATACCACATAGTCGGCACTTTTTACTATTTCAATTTTTGCCATGTCTTTGATAAAGACTCCGTTATTGACCGCCAGTTTGGTCGCGATCGTAGACACCGTAGGGATCGCAAGTCCCAGTGCATGAGGACAGGCAATCACCAGAACAGTTATAGCCATTGTTGCGGCAAATACAAGTGGCTCACCAACTATTAGTGACCAAACGATTAAAGCAGAAAACGCCACCAGGAGAGCCGAAAACGTCAATATTTTAGAGGCTCTGTCAGCCAGCTTTTGCACCGAAGGTTTTGTTTGTTTGGCAGAGGCGATCAGATTTTTAATTTGACCGATGGTTGACGACTCGCCTACTCGGAGTAGTTTGACTTCAACCGATCCGTCAATATTTATCGCGCCGGCAACAACTGGTGACCCTACAGATTTTTCAACCGGTTTGGATTCTCCGGTGATATGTGCTTCATTGAAATTAGCGCTGCCTTTTATTACTTCTCCATCAGCAGGTACCTTCTCACCGGATTTTACTATAACGATATCGGCTTCCTTGAGTGTATCGATAGTAACTTCCGTAATTCCACTTTCGGTTTTGAGATGCGCCTCTTTCGGCAATAGTTTCGCTACCTCCTGAAGTGCATCACCCGCAGCAGACGATGATTTTGCCTCTAAAAAATGGCCAAACAAAAGTACCCAAATAAGTGTTGATATTTCCAGATAAAACTCAACTTCAATAGCGGGAATAAAAGTAGAAGCTGCTGAAAAAAGATAACCTGCTCCCACTCCCAAGGAAACCAGTGTCATCATCCCAAACTGACGAGACTTAACTTCATGACTCGCGTGTTGAAAAAAAATCAAACTAAAGTAAAAAATGATCGAAGCAATCCCAAACTCTACATAAGGTCTTGAGGCAAAATCAGGAGCGCCTAAAAATTTTACTGCAGGCTCTGAAAAGAAGGCTAGTGGAACCAATAGTGCAGTTACAATAAAAAATCGATGTAAAAAATCACTTGCTGCATCGGGAGTGGCCATCATACTTTCATGATCATGATCTGAATGATCGATATTATGATGTGCATGACTGATTTCATTTTGAATTTTTACCAGATCCATCCCACATTTTGGACATCTGCCGGGTTTATCCTGCTGAACTTCTGGATGCATTGGGCAAGTATAAAATGATTTTATAGTATGATTTTCCATATGAATCGGAAATTAATTATATTAATAACAAGAATGATCAATTTTTATTATAGACTGTTATAGTTTCCATTCAAATACTCTCTCTTTAATACCTGAAACGTCTGTTATTACAAGTTTTATCTTTGATGCCTCTTTCAGTTGTTTATCAAAAATGAGCTTTCCATTTCTGTGATGCCCGCCAGGAGGTGAGCCTTCCCAGATACTTTCGGAGTATGTATTTCCAGCGTCATCAAGAAGAATACTGACTTTTGATACATCGAAATCAAGTTCTTCCGTATGAGTATCGAATATTAATTTGATCCGTGGCTGTTTTCCAACTTGTAAGACTTCTGGAGTAGCAATAACAGTTACGTTCCCTCCATCCGCCTCTTGAGTTTCAAACTGCGGTTGTACTGTCTTGGCTGTATTGCTTTCTTGTTGAACAGGAAGTTTGATATTTTTCTGTAGTTTCATGGCAAAAAGAATTGCAAAAATAATCATTGCGATACAACCGATTATTAATAGAAAAGTGGTGTTATTTTTCATGATATTTTTTTAAAACTCGTAAAATGTATACAATTCCTACGAAATTCATGATTATGCCCAAGATAATGAGCGGTATTTGATAATTAGTGAGAAAGATCGCCGCCCCCGATAAACCTACGATTGGTAGGACATCCGTAAGATGATGAGCGCAGCAGGCGATCATACCCATAGTCGATGTTCCTGTACTTGTTGCCGTAATTGCTCCAACATGTGCGGCGTTATGTTTTATAACCATTTTCAAATAAGAAAATAATCCAACCTGCACGCCAAATCCGCCGGCTAATGCAAAAATCCAGTACCACATCTGCCGTAACTGTGAAAAAGTTGCCTCTACATTCCTTGATGCAAGACCCATCACAATAAAGTAGAAGAGAATTAGGGCAAGTGCCCCAAGGATGCCAAAAAGTATGCTTTTTCTTTTCATGTCAATATGATAATCAATACCCCATTAAGAATTTATTAAGACGGAAGTGTTTTTTGTCTTCATAAAATCTTCATTAGCATTTCGTTATATTAAAAAAATGGAAGATGAAAGATTATGGAAAATTGCCAAGTACATTTTTATCATAGGAGCAGTTTCGGCAGGTTTTATGCTATTAAATACATATCTCCATAATTCATTGGGGACAAAACTTCCTGACCCTTCGGAGTTTATGAAATAATCAAAAACTATGTATAAAACTAATAAGATCAGGGCAAAAGAGGACCCCCTTGATAGCCGGGAATCCACGAGGGAATAAATACATAGATCATAAAAATAATCCCAACTACAAATGAAATGAGAAGATAAATTAGGAGTAAAATACCATGATCAAGAAAGGTTTTATGTCCCTTTTGTTTACAGCATCTTCCATAGTAAAAATATAAAAATATGAGGAAAGCTGCAAAGAATAACGCCGGCAGTAAATATATTCTGTTTTGGCCTTCTTGACTAAATTTAAGCAAAAGACCTGAAGAAATAAGAAAAAATAAAAGGGCTCCACAGCAAATGATGTGCTGCAAGGTAAATGGGATCATGAATCCTAAAACTTTCTTCATACTCACTTTTTACTCATGACCTCCCAAACTAGTCCAAATACATAACCTGTAATCCATGCAAACGCAACAAGCACAATGCCGACCATAAAATATCCATAAAATGTTACATTTACATCTCCCATCTGTCTTAAGACCAAGCCGTGTGTCAACCATTGTGTAAACTGGAATGAGAAAGCTGGAAAAAATGCCACAGCTAGTGTACAGATTGTCCAGGCAAATCCTGTTGTAATAGCGAGTGTATTTGCTATAAGAATTTTTTCCAATTTCATATCTACCACCTGCTTTCATTTAGACTAATTGATAACCAAGTTCAGATACTGACTTACGTGCAACTGTCTCATCATAATCTTTCAATAATTTCAGTGTAATCTCTTTTTTATTAAAATCAGCATGCATATTATGAATTCCCTTTATTTTTCTTAAAGTTCTTTTTATCATTTCCACGCAAGCTCCACAATGTATTCCTTCCATTTTGTAAGTTTTTGTTTTAAACACCACATCCACCACCTCCTTTCGGCGGCTGCTTAACGATTCCTTGATCTTGCAGCCATCTTTTTTTCTGTGCCCAGCCGTTAGATGAGGAATACTCATTACTTAGTAATTTTTTGGGGTCGACATCTTTAAATTCCGTATTTTCTTTACTCTTGAAATAGAGAGCGAGGTCGTAGTAATTAGCTGGAAACCAGTACGCACTGATATATTTTCCGGCTTCATACATCTCATCTTCGGTTGCACCTTGACTTGCCATGAGCTGTAAGACTGATAAAAGTGCCATACCGTGATTGCAGTCAGGAAACGATGTGGGATTTCCGCAGCATGGTCGATAAATATTTGATGAGACTTTTTCAACAAGAGCTTCCTGCTCCGGTGTCATTGGAATCAAAGTTTCCTTAGCATAATAATCCATGGGGTCACTTTTGGCGAGGGTCCAACCACCGGTTGAGGCAAATCCACCCGCTCCACCGTCTCCGTATTTAACCATTTCTCCTTCAGTCAGAACCCGTGATTTATTCCCGAGACCAGCGGCCCAGAAAAAATTGAGAAGAAAATTGGAATTTTCACGGGTAATCTTGACTTTTTTATCTGTTCCTTTGGTGAGAATTGTCAGTTGTTCATCGGTCAACGCTTCTCCGCGACCGGCATATAATTGCTGAAATTTTTCAACATCAATAACACCCATTGCAAGCATACGTGGCCCAAGGTCACCAAATATGGTATTTAATTCATATCCTTTTTCCGGATTAATTTGGCTATATATTTCATCAGAGACACCAGACGCATTCTCGATATTTTTCTCTGCGATACTTCCAAATACATTACCTATTGGAAGCGGCATACGGGGAATAGCATAGACAAAGAGTACAAATACCAATCCCACTAAAGCAGAGCGTTTGAATGATTTATTTTGAAATATACCATGAATCCGAAGCGAAAGAATATTGAATGAGTACAAAAGAAGAAGTATTGATAATACTTTTATCTCAAGTCCTTGAAACGGAAAAGCCGTAAGTGAAGCGGCGATCCCTAAAATCGGAAGCAAAAATCCGCCACAAACAGCGCACCCTACCGAGACAAGGCTCAAAAAAATACCCATGCTTGAGTTGGCGAGTTCGGTATGAGTTTTTTGTTTCGCTTTTTCAAAAGCATAAACAAGTGTTGTAATTACGATCCCGATAAGAAGATTGTTTATAATTGAAAGCCCAATCGTAAGCCATATGTAAATAGGATTATTATCTTGTATGAATCGTTCCCACGAAGTGGTTCTTGTCAAAAGAAAATAATCAAGAAGCATAAAAGAGATAAATAAAGATAGGGAAAGAATTTTCATGCTGAAATCCTTATATACGTTTTGAAGCGTTTTCATAAAAAATGATTTTTTATTTTCATTTGTCATAAGTTTTTTTAAGTAATTTATAAAAGATAAATACGATGATTAGAAAAAGAGTAATATCAAGAAAAGGATTTTGAAAATTTTTAGCAATGTTAAAAACAACTATGCGTAATTCTTTCCCGTATCCTTCCATACTCTCCATCTGGATTTTACCCAAATAGTTCATGACCGCAATCGTAATACCGGAAACGATAAATATTGCCGCCCCAAGATACTGAAAAACTGTATATAAATTTTTTCTTTTTTCAGCAGGCAGGAGAGAAGTTGATTTTTTATATCCAAGAGATAGAAGAAAAAGCGGGAAAACTATGCCAAGAACATATGCGCCGGAAACTACAACTGCCTGGAAAATAGATGGGGAAAGTGACGTCAGCGTTATCGCTGCAAAAAGGACAGGTGCGCAACATGAAGAAGTAAGCCCGGACATAATTCCCAGTCCAAAAACAGATCCCGCGCTCACTTTCTTATCAATTCCTGGCTTAACATTAAAAAACTGTGGAATATGAAACAACGGTCTTATCGTGGATATGCCCATTACGATAAGAACAAGGGCTCCCACATAATAGACTTCTGTATGATAGGCATCAAGAAAATATATAAGAAATCGAAATCCCAAAGCGACGGGAATGAGTATGAAAGATAACCCAAGCGCGAAGATTAAGGTATAAAACATTACCTTTTTGCTTTCTTTAAATATAGTTCCGAGATAGGTCGGGAAAAGAAACGTAATACAACATGGAGCAAACAACGCCAAGACTCCAGCAAGAAATGATGCCGTAAGCGATATTCCAAATAAAAAATTTGAATCCATTATTTTACATTTGCTGTAACTTGCAGTACAAGTTTGGGATTGTCAGGAGCATTTGTTGATATATACACTTCTCGCTGTACCGCTCCATACACCGGCATCACAAAAGGACGATAGAGCACTTTAACTGTAGCTTCGGTTCCAGGTTCAATCGGTGTCGAAAAACTACCTACCGAATGCATCCCATACTCTGCACTCTCTTTACCTTTATAAATTACTTGACCGACAGTACAACCACAACTTGAGGATATATCAAAAAGTTGCAATGGCTTATTTCCGGTATTTTTAATAGTAAAATTTGCAGTTGCGGTGTCAGATACTTTAATAGTTTTCATATCGTAAGACGTTTGGTCTAACTCAACTTTTGGTTTTTGATTGTCGTTTGCAGAATATTTTGTTACAGAAACTGCAAGTGGAGTTTTTGTCCGAAGCACAAAATACGATCCTGCAATAATTGCAATTGAAAGTATGGCTACTAATGCAATAAATAATTTATTCATAAGACATGCTAGACTTATAACTGTGACTATGTTAACAAAGAGAATATTAAGATTTTATGAAGACGATAGAATTAGAATATAATGTGATATGAACAAAATTCTTCAGGAAATCCGTAAATCTTTGATAGAAAATATTGACGAAAAGGCAAAGAAAGGCTTTCAAAGATATTTTAAGGAAAAAGTAAAATTCCATGGCTTAAAACTAAATTTTATTCTTGTTTAAAAATATTTTTAATTTTTCAGCCGCAATTCTTCGCATGCTGTATTTTTGTTTCTCTTCCAAACTCATTTCGCCAAATGTTCTAGTTTCGCCATTGGGTTGAAAAATCGGGTTCCAGCCAAAACCATGACTACCTCGAGCTGCGACAATCCGACCTTTTACTTCACCTTCAAAAAAATTTATGTTCTTTTTTCTATCTGAATAACCAATAATGGTTTTAGCAAGTGCAAAATTGTTAGCGAATTTTTCAGTAATTTTTACTATACCTTCGTTCTTTAAACTTTTTATAAACCACTTGATGAGAGGACCGGGTAAGCCATTTAAGCAATTTAAATACAATGACGTGTCTTCAACGATAAATTCACCGGAATGATGTTCAAACGCCGACTGAAGTTTTGCCTCGACAATTTTCCTTGCATCGATTTCCTGGATTTCGGGTAGATCAATCTCGAGTTGTCTGATCTTTGACAGGATCGATTGTATTTCTTTAAATTTTCCTTTTGATCCGGTTATGAAGTAAAGTGACATGAGCAAAGTATAAATTTTCCGCAGAAATTTGACAATTGCCAATCACTTTTGTACAATACTAAACAGACAATATGTTAAAAATACTATCCACAACTCGTTTTTCTTCAAGAAGAATCACTGGGGAGGGTAGTATTTCTATGATCTAAAAAATCATTTAACAAAAACTATTCACCCCCGACAAAAAAGGTCGGGGATTTTTTTTGGCTTAAAAAAATATGAAAACACTTTGGGGGAAAGCTTTTAAAAACCAACCGTCTGCAGCAGTAATAAATTTCACTGCTGGGCATGATGTGGTCGGTAAAAAGGCTGCCGATTATCATTTGCTTCCCTATGATATCTTGGGAAGTCAGGCTCATGTATTCATGCTTTACGAGCAAAAAATTATCGGTAAAGAAGACGCAGAAATGATATTCGCAGGCCTGAAAAAAATAGCATCTCTTGTCAAAAAGGGAGAGTTTAAACTAGATCCAAATCTTGAAGATGTACATACAAACATTGAGTCATATCTGACAAAACACTACGGAATTGACACCATTGGCAAACTGCACACTGCCAGGTCTCGAAATGATCAGAGCAATCTGGATACTCGCCTTTTTATTCGCGATAAAACTCTTGAGTATATAAAAAACTTAATTATTTTGTGCGAGAATCTTGTAGATCTGTCAAAAAAATATAAAGACTATCTCATGCCGGGATTTACCCATCACCAACATGCAATGATAACTACATTCGGACACGTCTTAATGAGCTTTGCCTCGATGGTTTCACGGGACGCTGTTCGTTTTTCACAATGGTATGACCTGCATAACAACAATCCGCTGGGAAGTGTGGCGGGTTATGGCACTACATTTCCCATAAATCCCGCTCTGACAACTGAACTTTTGGGATTTGATTGCCCTGTTTTGAATTCTCTTGATCCGATCACGAACCGCTGGGAGCCTGAAGCAGATTTTGTTTTTGCGATAAGTATTTTTATGAATCATCTTTCGCTCATGGCCGAAACTTTTATACTCATGGCTACGCCTCAATTTGGCATGGTCACTCTTGCTGATGAATTCTCAACCGGCAGCTCGATCATGCCGCAAAAGAAAAACCCCGATCCTCTTGAAGTCATGAAAGGAAAAACCGCCTATGTTGCCAGTTCATTACAAACTCTCATGTCTCTTGGCAAAGGGAACTTCATCGGTTATAACCGCGACTCACAGTGGTCAAAGTATGCGCTGATTGATGCCGTTGAAGAATCCACTCCGGCTGCGGAGATAATGTGTGGAGTCGTCAAAACAATGAAAGTTCATAAATCAAATATGGAAAAATGGTGCTATCTAGGTTTCATCGGTGCCCCGTCCCTAATGGAACAAATTTCTCTAAAGTTCAAACTCCCATTTCGAAAAACAAAAATGATTGTAGAAAATGCGGTGAAATACTCTGAAGGAAATGAATCGGTTTCTTATGAAGCCCTCATGAATGCTTTAAAAAAAGAAGGAATTAATATATCTATTACAAAAGAAGAGGTTAAAAAGTTTCAAGACCCCAATGTCATTATTCAGTTAACACAATCATTTGGTGGACCTGGCAAAAAATCAATAATGAAAAGCATTGAGTTGTTAGAAAATAATTTAAAAAAACATAAAAATTGGTTGAGTAATAAATTAAAAGAAAAAAAGAACGCATTAGATTTGCTAGAAGCTAAAATAACGGAAATTTTCAGATGAATCTAATACCTGGAGTGGTAGCCATACACTCAATTATTATTTATTCAAAATTTTATGAAAAATCAAACAAGTTACGTAAAAGTTGCTTCATACGAAGCACAAAAAGGAAAAGTTAACAAGATTCTTTTGCTTTATTCAGGTGGACTGGATACGAGCGTGATGCTCAAATGGATTCAGGAACAGTACAAAGTCCCGGTCATTGCTTTGACCATAGACATCGGTCAACAACGGGATGATCTGAAAAAAATAAAGCAAAAAGCTCTAAAGTTGGGCGCTAAAAAAACGATAACACTTGATGCAAAAGATGAGTTTGCAAACGACATTCTCACAAAAGGTATCAAAGCCAATGCTTCATATCAGGGAGACTATCATCTTTCAACACCGATGGGGCGCGTCATGTTGGCAAAAAAAGCCATTGAGATAGCAAAACTGGTGGGAGCTGACTGTATAGCACATGGTTGTACAGGAAAGGGTAACGATCAGGTACGTATTGAAGGATACATCCTGACCCAGGAGCCCAAAATGAAAATTATTGCTCCTGTTCGTGAATGGAATATGGATCGAAACGAGGAAATCGAGTATGCAGAAAGCAATGATATCCCAGTCCCGGCGTCAAAAAATTTTCCCTACAGTGTCGATGATAATATGTGGGGAATGACATGGGAAGGTGGTGAGATCGAGGCACCGGATATCATTTCGCCTGTTGAAAAATTTTTGACCACCTATACCCTGGCCAAAAAAGCTCCCGATAAAGCAACATTGGTAACACTCGCTTTTGAAAAAGGCATACCTGTTGCTCTAAACGGTAAAAAGCATAAACTTGCGGCAATCATTTCAAAACTGAATAAGATCGCCGGAGCACACGGAGTCGGTGTGGTACACATGTTTGAAGATCGTTTAGTTGGTCTTAAAAACGGAGGAGTATATGAGTTGCCTGCAGCACATGTGATCATCAAGGCTCACAAAGCTTTGGAGAGTTATGTCTCCACACGCAACCTCAATGAACTCAAATCCGGGCTTGACCTCAAATGGGGATACTTGTGTTACGGAGCTCTTTGGTATGACCCGGCTATGCGGGCGATAAATGCCTTCAATGAATTTGTGAATGAAAAAGTGACCGGAAATGTGACCGTCGAACTTCATAAAGGCAAAGCTACGATAGTTGCAATGAAGTCGGCAAACGGACTGGATTATACATCCTTCAATACGGATGAGGGTTATAAATTTAATGTGAATGCAAGCGCCGGTTTTATCGAGATATATACTCTTCAGATGAAGCTGGCGAACAAATTCGAAACAAAATGAATATGAAACCGAAACACTTTTTATCGATTAGCGACTTTGATAAGAAAGAGTTTATGACCGTCCTCAATATTGCCTTGAGATTGAAAAAAGAGTTAAAAACAACTGGTTCAAACAAAAAACTCCTCTTTGGAAAATCGATGGCAATGATCTTTGAAAAACCCAGTTTGAGAACAAGGTTGTCTTTTGAAATCGGGATGACACAACTTGGAGGACACGCTATTTACTTGGCTCCTTCAGATATTGGTTTGGGAGTCCGTGAGAAAATATCGGATGTTGCAAGAGTGACATCGAGTATGGCGGATATCATCATAGCTCGGGTATTTCGGCATGAATCTGTGGAAGAACTTTCAAAGTATTCTCGAGTTCCGGTAATAAATGTACTTTCTGATCTTGAACATCCGTGCCAGATACTTGCGGATTTGCTAACAATTATCGAGATCAAAAAATCTTTTTCCGGAATAAAATTGGCATTTGTCGGAGATGGGGAAAATAATGTTACTCATTCATTAGCTCTAGCCTGTGCTATGTTGGGAATCCGTTTTAGTGTTGCATCTCCGCGCGGCTTTAAAATGAACAAATTAATCGTTAAAAAAGCAAAAAAAATCGCCGTAAACACCGGTGCCTCACTTATTGAGACTAATAATCCTATTGATGTTGTTCAAAATGCTGATGTTGTTTATACGGATACCTGGGTAAGTATGGGTGATGAATCAGAAAAAGAAAAACGCCTAAAAATTTTTCGAGACTATCAAGTAACGATTTCACTGATGAAGAAAACTAAACCGAATGCTATTTTTATGCACGATATGCCGGCATATCGAGGCCTAGAAGTTTCGGCAGAAGTGATTGATGGACCGCAATCTGTTATTTTTCAGCAGGCTGAAAATCGTCTACACGCCCAGAAAGCATTGTTAGTTTATTTACTGAACTCATGAAAATCAGGCTAATACAAAAAAACGACTTTTATGGAGTATATGAGTTATGGCAAAAAGCTAAGCTAAAACTTGATACTTATCAGAATGAAAAAAGGGAATTTGCTGAAATGTTAAACATTAATTCAGAATCATGTTTTGTAGCCGTAAATAAAGATCATCTAATCGGAAGCGTTTTTGGAACAAACAATGGACGAAGGGCTTTTATATATCATGTAGCAGTTCATCCTGACTGGCAACGTAAAGGTGTAGGTAAAAAATTACTACAAAAAGTAGAATTTTCTCTTAAAAAAATCGGGGTGTCAAGAGTAAGGCTAATGGTTGATTTAGAGAATTTACATGTCGTAACATTCTATGAAAAATGTGGTTATAGTACTTATGAACCTTACTCTGTTTTTATGAGAAAAGATTTATAGGGAATGTAGCATAACTTTTAAGTTATAAACCTCTATAATGTAATTTCATATTTATGGAGATCCAAACTAATCTTTTTATAATTTTTAGCATTATTGTTGGCGGATTTTTGATTGTCGACCTTGGCTATTTCAACCGCAAGGCTCATAAAATTGGTCCTACTTCAGCTCTAATCCAATCAATATTTTGGATTGCTATTTCCTTTGCTTTTGCGCTATTGATCTTGATATTTTTAGATCGCGAAACGGCCGCCCAGTTTATGAGCGCTTATGTAACAGAAAAGATGCTTTCTGTCGACAATCTTTTCGTGATCATGCTTATCTTTAACTTTTTTAATATTGAAGAAAAATACCACCACAAAGTTTTGTTCTGGGGCATCTTGGGGGCAATAGTTTTCCGGGCATTATTTATCGTTATCGGTGCTTATATTATCGATCAATTTCACTGGGTACTATATATTTTTGGGGCAATACTTATTTATACTGGTATAAAATTATTTGCTGATAAAAAAGAGGAGCATGTAGATTTTGAAAAAAACAAAGTGGTGCGATTTGCGAGAAAATATTTGCCATTTACAACTGCTCATCACGGAGGAAAATTCATTGTGAGAGAGGGAGGAAAAATATATTTCACTATTCTTTTCCTAATCATTATTCTTATTGAAACCACTGATATAATATTTGCGATTGATTCCATTCCGGCAGCTTTCGCGATCACTCAAAATTCATTCATAGTTTTTACCTCAAATATCTTTGCCGTCATGGGACTCCGGGCACTATTTTTTCTGCTTGAAAATGTCCTGCATAAATTTCACCATCTTCAGAAAGGTTTATCATTTATCCTGATTTTTGTTGGCGCCAAAATGTTTTTGGGAATTCTTGATTTACATATTTCTTCACTTGTGTCATTTGCAGTCATAATTAGTGCACTTGGACTTTCTCTCCTGCTTTCTGTAATATTTCCTAAGAAATTATAGAAAGTGCTTTTTACTCGTAAGAGCTACTCACCGCATCGGCCACCACTTTCACAACTTCCCTATCTCCTATCTTTGATAAAAGCTGATCGGCTTTAGGTGAAACAACATATTCAGACAACACTTTGGCAGTCGCATATTTCATCTTTGTGGTAACTCGCTTGGCACGACAGTTTAATAATCCCCTGAAAATGCCGGGAAATCCTAGTGCATTGTTTATTTGATTGGGTAAATCGCTCCTACCGGTGGCGACAATCGCTGCTCCTACTTCCTTTGCTTCATCAGGCATGATTTCAGGAACAGGATTTGCCATCGCAAAAACTATTGGATCAGGGTTCATAGATTTGATCATTTGTTTGGTGATAATCCCGGGTCTTGATAAACCAACCACAACATCTGCGCCTTTAAGTGCAAAGGCTAAATCGCCTTCCTTGTTTTCTTTATTGATCTTTTGTGCAATTTTAAGTTTGTATGAATTCATATCTGTTCTGCTTGGAGAAACTATACCTTTCGAGTCGACAAGTTTGATGTCGGCGACTTGAGGAAAGTTTGCCTCACCGGCATTTGCTATGAGTTTGGTGACGGCGATGCCCGCAGCACCGGAACCCACGATCACGACACGAAGGTTATTTAATTTTTTTCCAAGAACACGGCAGGCGTTGAGCAATGCTGCGAAAACCACAACTGCTGTACCATGCTGGTCGTCATGAAAAACCGGAATGCCGATATCTTGCAATTGATCTTCGACTTCAAAACATCTCGGTGCCGCAATATCCTCAAGATTTATAGCGCCAAATGTCGGTGCGCATTGTTTTACGAAACGAATAATGTCATCTGCATTTTCAGCTTTTATACAAAGTGGGACAGCGTCGATGCCGGCAAGCTCTGACATAAGTAAAGCCTTGCCTTCCATGACCGGCATCGCCGCCTCGGGTCCGATATTTCCCAATCCGAGTACAGCCGTACCGTCAGAGACGACAGCAACAAAATTACTTTTGATCGTATAATCAAAAACAGAGTTAGTATCTTCCGCAATTTTTCTAGATGCTGCAGCCACACCAGGAGTGTAAACAAGAGAAAAGGTTTCATCTTCGCTTTGGGGAATTTTGGATTTTACAGTAATTTTTCCTTTGTGTTTTTTATGAAGATCGAGAGCTTTTTCTTGTAAATCCGAATTGGACATGTTAGAGAAAGTTTATCATAAAAAAATTGATTGTCTCAGTGGGAACTTGTTATGTAAGAGTTCACAAGTCTTGACACAATACTCGTCATGCTGAATTTATCCCGCCTTTTGCGGGATCCCGCTAAGCGGTGATTTCAGCATCTTAACAAGGAGATTCCGAAACCCTCCTATTCGGCGGGCAGGCGAGTTCGGAATGACGTGATATAGATTGATCTAGATTTGTCAAAGACCGTGAACTCTCACAAGTAAAGGACTACTTTCATGTTAATACTTTTTCAATATATAATACGTCGCTTTTCCTTTCCCTTTACGCCCAATAATCTGTAATTTAAGAAGTTTTTGAAAATCAAGCGTCCGTGTTGCCTTAGCCCGATCGGTAAGCCGTGTGTAACCTCGGTCTGTTATATACCCGTTTTTTTGGATATATTCCAGAATAGCAAGATGATGTGGTTGGAGTTCCGTTTGAGGTGTATGAGATGCTTTCGGAAGGAGTTCCTGAACTCTCAAAAGTTCATCTATGATGCCTTCCGTAAAATACTCAAGCCAGGAAGTAAAATTTATCTTGTCTTTGAGTTCATAGTAATCTCCATATTCTCCGACAGTCTGAAAATACTTGGTCACGTTTTTGTTGTAGTAATTTTCAAAACTGAACAGATTGAAGGTGTTTAATCCCATCGCAGCCAGTAATACCTTTGTAACGAGTCGTGTTGTCCTGCCGTTGCCATCCATGAACGGATGAATGATGACCATTTGTTTATGAAATATTCCCGCAAGAATGAGCGGATCTATGGTATTGTGATTTGTGTTTATGAATGTTATGAGATCTTCCATAAGCGGTTGAACGTCTTTTACATTTGGGGGTATAAAAACTACCTGTCCTGTTCGTGGATCATTGACCACGACCGATTTTTGTCTCAACCGTCCGATATCTGAGACCGGAAGAAGGGTGTGTATGACTTTCTTTTGGATGGAGAGTAAGAGATTCAGTGAAAGAACGGGAGGATTTTTACCGATCTGCTCATTTAATGTTTCAAGCGCTTCATTGTAGTTAAGTACCTCCTGTTCGCTTGCTCTTATATGAACCGGTTTTGATTTAAGAATTTTTTTTACTTCTGTCAAAGGAAGTGTATTCCCTTCAATGCTTGTTGAGGCATATGTTGATATAGCTCGTGCAGTGCGCTCAAGTTCCATGAGCACAACATGAGGGAAACGTCGGGAATTGAGTTTCGTAATAAGAGAATTGATACGCTTGATATTGGCAAGAAGACGGTTAGTTATGGTGTACGAAGGAGTAAACATTAGTCTAATTTTAGTCGATTATTAGTCGATTGTCAATACAATTTTTGAGCCTTTAATCATCTTCGCTCAAACAAAAAACAATGTGCAACATGGTGAAGACGCTTTCCTAAAGTTGACTCTTTATGTACTAATAAGCAAGCGATATTGAGTCTTCATGAGAAAATCCGCCGCCACTGCCCTGGAAGCTGATCGGCACCGTTTTACTTTCTTTATTTACGACCCCGCCGAAAGTAGCGCTTGCCGGAACATTGACAAAAAATAGGCTACAACTGCCAGCCATTTTTCCTGAAATACTGCCACCATCTGCTCCGTCGTAGGTACCGGTCACTTTTCCATTACAGTCACCAGTTACAGAACCAGTAACTTCACCTCCTTCAAGTGGGACTTGCGCTGTCATGGTAATCGAATAATCTTTGTACGAATAAGGTCCGGTTGCCGTGACAACATCTTGTCCCGCTTCTTCATCTTCAGCCATGATATCAGAAATACAATCAAATAACGGTATATCTCCACAGTTTTCACTATAGGTTCCGAATAAAAAATTTCCACCAATAATGAATAAAATAATTACCACCATGATTATGAAGGTCATCAATCCACAACCTATTCCCTTATGAGAAGTTTTGACGGGATCTACTGCCATAAATACTATTATACTATAATTTTTCTTATGGGATTACTATTTCTTTTTCCCCAATAATCCCAAAAGCGGAGATCCGGCACCGAGTAAAAATCCGAATTGATACCAGCCTCCATCACGCGCTACATTGTAAACCGGAAAGCTAGTCCACCATCCAAATACATGTGCGATGAGTACCGGCCAAGCTGTAAGTCCGTTCCATAAACCCCATAAAAATTCTTGCATAAAATTTATTATATAACCCTATTTTCTTTTAAAGAATACCAATTTATAACCATCTGGATCACGGATTACAAATTCTCTATTACCCCATGGCCAGTCACGAGGTTTGCTGGAAGGTTGCAAACCTTTGGCAAGAAGTCCTTTATAAAATGCGTCAACATCATCGACGCTAATGTATAAAAATAAACCAGCGCCTTTGTTGTCCAGATTTGCCTCTTTTTGAAATTCGGGTTTATCTTCTTTGTCTTGCGGGTGAAAGTCTATCCAAAATCGGTTTAAAAAAATAGACACATGATCTGGTTCGCGCTTTTCAAACGTAAAACCAAGAGCTTCATAAAATTTGGCAGTTTTATTTGTATCCTTGACATAACAAACTACGCCGGAAACGCTTTTCATTTTCATATGGAAATGATATCAACTAGTCACTTTAATAAAAATCTGATAACCAACAAAATTAATCCTAAAAATGTAACATTTGTAAAAAACGGGGTTGCTTTCTTGGCGAGATGATCCGGAAGAAATAGATTGAAGAAAGGTATGGGGTCATCGAGTTTCTTTTGAATGTGAATAAGCGGGCAATCTCCTCCATTTAATATAAAAACTAGGACTCCCTCAATAATAAGACTGACAATCGCTATAATCAAGACCAGATTAAAACGCGCGACAATGACTGCGTAGTAGATATAAAAGATGCAGGATATAAAATAAATTGCAAATAGTGTGTGGACAGCTCTTAGTAAAAGAACTTTTTTTTCCATACTAGATTTTATTTTTTGTGACTAGTTGAATTTTTTTTAAACAAGTTTTTTACTTGTTCCACGCTTTATTAAGTTTACTTGCACTACCAAATCCTACTAGACCATATAATACGGCGAAGAAATTAAGAATTGCATGAGAAATAGAAATCAAAATGAGATTGGGATAGTAATAATACACAGTTGCAAATGCCAATCCTCCAAGAAATGTAAGTGATAAATTACTGGCTTTATTTGGATAAATTATATGAAGGAACATATATATCAAGGTGTTAAGAATTACTACAAAAAATACCGAAGAAATAACCAATTCCAGTTTTAACATCAAGAATCCTCTATACATGAATTCCTGTGCGATACTTAGGAAAATAAACATGAATTGAAAATGCGGATTTTCCCACCATCTGGGATGAATTTTTTTATTAAGTAGTTTAGCGACAATAATTATTAAAGTAACACCTAATATTGTAAGTAATAAATAAGGTACAAGACTTTCATAGAAGTTATCCCATCGTATCCCAAGCTCATCAAAACTCATTCTTTCAAAATAACTAACACCAATCACTAAAAAAAATAAAATAAGAAATAGCCACAACCTTATCTTTACTGGAATAATCCCCAAATAGGCAAGGACTACCGGGATAATGAAGATCAATAATATTTGTAGTAATACAGTTTGTTCAGTCATTTAATGTTATAAATTCTTCAAATTATTCATTCTTTGACTCTTTGAGAATAATATTCACAGTCTGCAGGGCGAGGATGTCAAAGAACAGACCCGTCAGCGCATCGAATTGATTAGCCCAGAAGAGAAAAAATTGCACTATAAATATTGAAAAAAGCAGATAATAACGAAAAAAAAGAAATGCTCGTTTTTTAGATATCGGATATGATACCAATCCTGCAAGCGCGAGAGTTCCAGAAATTACAGTACTTATGGTTAATCCCAGAGATTTGAAATTAACCTCGATATCTGTTGAAAGCATTGAAATATCGATCCAAACACCCGTTATTGCCAAAATTATAGTTATGACTACAACACCAGTAATCAGTGCCTTCAGCGCAATAGAAAAGATAACTATTTTTTGAAAAACTGTTGAATTGACAGTTTTGTGAAGATATTTAAAATATTGTTTTTTTAACTTATCAAGTGGAGAAAAATCTCTCGTTTTATCAAATAATTTTATTGACATGACAGTGCTTAGTGTCATTAGTGTCATCTGGGTACCTGACTTTTTTAAATATTCAATAATCTGTTCTCTAGATTGAGGTGACATACCATTAGTGATACCATCTCTGAATATGTCTATTGCATTTGACAAATACTCCGATGACGTAACATGCATATATTTTTTTAGAAAAAGAAGCAGTAGATAAAGCATGATGAAAATGACATAAAGCAGTGCGATCGTTGGCTGGAAGAAATAATTATTGTCTGAAGTTATAAATTTGCCAAGCTCATCTATAAAAAACCCGAATCCTATGCCTCCTAATACTGCCGCAAATGCTCGTATCCAGCGATCCAAGAAAAGCAGTGTCAAAATCAGCGCGACCATAAGGATTGGTCCACCCCAGAGCATGTGGGCAATATGTAGACCGCCGACACCTATCTGCGGATAGTTAGCAAGATGAAGGTAAAATCGAACAAGAAGTATCGTCGAAACAGTTGAAATTAAAAAATTTTCAAAATATGAGTAGCCCGCTAGGTCCTGTGTGACAATTACATGTTTTGAAATATTGGAAATAAATTTCCTCATGGCATTTATACTTTATGCTGGCCTTTTGGTAGAAAAGAATGTATAAATTATTTCAATTGTTCGGTTTTGCATTTCTTTCCGCGGCATAGGTATATTTTAGTACTTTTTTTAGTCGTAAACCACTTAAGCCACATTTTATCAAGTTTGATTATCTTTTATAACTAAGATTTACCTATGCCATATCTCATTAAGAATCGCATTTCGCTCTAAGGCAATTCTTCCTTAAGAATGCCTTGAATTGCTGCTAAGTTCGACTTGTCGGATTCACGACGACCTCGTTTAAATCTCCACGGAATTTCTACTAAATGCCGCAACAGTCTGTAATACGGAAGCAGGCCTTTTGCAGCATTTGCTAAAACTTCAGAATTATATCCTCCCAAAACTAAATCTGCTATTTGTTTATCCCATAATGACACTACCGCAACATCCCAAAGAGGATCACCGGGTTGAGCATCAGCAAAATCAATAAACGCCATCACTTTATCAGCTGTAGGATCAATGAGAACGTGATTTGGCTGAAAATCTCCGTGAAGACGTTTTACAGGTCTTCCAGTAAAATTGGGTTTTTGTTTTAGAAATAATTGACGTAAATATCTTAAATCGACACCACGAAAGTCTGGAATATTGTTTGCCATCATCCAATCTATAGCTCTGTCAGCTCTGGAGAGCACATAATCTTGCCAAGTTTCCTGTCCTTCTGCAAACGGGGGTTTGGCTTTAAGTTCGTGGAAACGGCGTAAGTACATACCGGCTTCACGGGCTGAATTGGGATTCGCAGATGATAGTTTGCTACCTTGCACCATCTGGGTAACAAGTACTGCAGGTTTACCCTCGGTGAAACCAAAAACGTGTGGAACTGGCACCCCTGCTTCTTCAGCTTGTGTTAACATATTAAACTCATGTTTTAGAATATTTCCTTGATCATATACTTTTGCAATTACCTTCATCTCCGGATCACAAAAGACTACCCGATCATAGCTTGTTGAAATTGGAGTTAAACTTGGTGGTATATTTAATTTAAGAGATTTAAGACTATTTAAAGCAGCTGATTGCAATATCTGATGCCGTCTAATGACGGACTCCGTAATACTCATATTTTCTTTTGTAAGAAGTCCTTGAATTACTGGATAACCTTCATTTTTGGTCTCGTTTTTTTACTACTTTGTATTGTAGCATAAAGCAATATCTATTGTTGACTAAGTAAAATTTTGCGAAAAACAACACAAAAGAAAGTAGTTAGGCGCGGAAGCATTAAGTATTAGATTTTTTTCTTCCAAAACCTACGCGGACATGTTTATCACCAAAATCATAACTGCCCATATCAATATTTAATTTTGGCAAGCAAATGGTTCCCAATAGTACTCTGAGCATAGCAAAAAATTTACCGGCACTGGTTGCTGTGTCGAACCTTAACTATGTTATACTTAAATCATATGAAATCAGTCTGGGATTACAATGAAAACGAACTCAAAAAGTCAGAAAAAGGCAGAATTTTTCTTCTTGAAAGACAAATAAATTATGGACCGGAAAAGGGTAAAAAAATCAAATTAGCTGAAGTAAAAAAATACTGGAACAAACTACATCTCTTTCCTAATAGAAAAAAACTCATGGAACTTTTTATATGAAAAGTGATACTATCCTGAATCTGCACCAAACAGATATTATTGATCTCATAAGTAAAGATGACTTCTTATCTGAAACTTTTTACTTTTGCAGAAATTTACTTTTTGGGATCTAAGAGAGGATGTAAAAACTAAGTTTCGTATTGAGATAGATCCATACCTTTTTGCTAGCGATCTTATGGTAGTTGAGGAATTTGATTTTTTACCTAAAATGATAAAGCCTCTTGAGATTCAGGAACTACAGGATTTTTTTAAGCAACTCTCTAAAAAGCTTGGGAAGGAAAGTATTGAATAATTGATTTTGGGTTAAGAATTCTTAAAGAAACTTTTCCATATAATAATCCTCGTCATTCTCTTTTACTACTTTAAAGCCTTTATTTTTATAAAATTTATGTCCTTGCTTGAATGCTTTTCCAGTTGCAAACTTAACTTTTTTAAAATCATTTTTGAGACAATAATCTATAGCTTTATTAAATAACATAGTTCCGCAACCTTTCCCTCGATAATTTTTATTTATATAAAATCTTTTAAATTCTGCGATATGATCGCGTTTATTTATTATTCCGATAGTCCCAATAATTTTATCTTCCTCTTTAAGTACATAAAACATTCCACCTGTTTTTATATAAAATTTTTCTGGATTATCTAAATCCGAATCATACTCCGGCATATAAAATAATCCAAACTCTTTCCATACATCAAGAACGAAATCCTTGACTTGTTTTTGTAGATCGGAATGAAACGGCTCTATGCGGGTATTCATTAAAGATGTATGAATTTTTCACCACAACAACTTCACATAAAAATACTTTTCTAGATATCTCTCATTAAACTTCACCGATTCAACTACATCATTAATAAACTCTTCATCAAATTGAGACTTATGGATGCGCATTGCAGATTTCTTTGTTTCTAATTCGTCGGTATAATCAAGCTAAAAATTATATTTTGCTTCATCTGTTAACACAATATCATAAACAGTATGTGGTTCAATACCCTCTTTAGCATGCTCCGGGAAAAAAGATCGATCTCTTGAAAAAGGATATGCAGAATCAACGACTGCTTCTGCTACTTTTCGATGATCACGATGCTGAACAAAAAAACCATCTTTTTTATACGTTTCTAAATAAATCCCCGTCGGTTCATGGGTGCAAACAACATCTGTTTTGTATTTTCTTATTAATTTCGTCACTTCACCTATGAGTTTATAGTTACTTTCCAGCTCACCGTCCTTGTAATTTAAACTGTGGGCATTTTCCTTAGGTACACCTAAAAATTTCAAAGCCGCTATTTCTTCATCAAGTCGTTTCTTTGCAAGTTCTTCTTCACTAATAATATTTTTCTGGCTTCCACGAGCACCGTTACTGACAGTTAAAACATAAATGTTCTTTTTGTCTTTTACTAGTTTATTAACAAGCGCGGCATAATAAACCAAAATATCGTCAGGATGCGCCATCACAAAGAGAATATTTTTTTTGTTTGCAAAAATCTGGTCGTAGGTGAACATATGGGAAAGTATAGCAAAAAAAGTTCTCAAATCACTTTACAGTCTTCTTCCCAATATCTTGAGAAAACCGAAGTAAATACCCGTCCGGATCCTGAACTAAAATTTGGCGACAGCCTTGCAATAGATTTTTAACTTTATACCAACTGTCTTCTAATTCCCTTCGTAATGGACAGTTATTTTTTTTCAATGAATCTGATATTCGTTCAACATCTTTCGTATCGATCTGAAAATTTATTCCTCTGCCAAAGGGGTATGCAAACTTTCCTGTGATATATTCGTGATCTTCATTTGGATCTAATTCCTGAATCATGATTTGAGCTCTTTCAAATGAAAGAAAGGCAAAAAGAGGATTTTCTCGGGAATATTCAAGTTTAAAGCCGATTATTTTAGTGTAAAAATGCAGACTCTTTTTGAAATCTGTTACATATAATTCGGGGAGAAGTGGGTTAAATTGCATGAAGAATAGTATAACAGGAGCCGATGTTACTTATAGTTTTTGTTAGCCTTTATAAATCCATCCAGCTTTTATAGGCAAAGTTATCTTCTTTTCACTTTCTGTTTCGATAATCAGCTCTAAACTATCTTTATCGATATCTGGCATAGGTTTCTGTCCTGTGAATCCAATATCATAATTCGATACAAAAAGCGACACTTTTTCTTTATATCCTGCTTCTACTCTAAAATCTTCGTTTGACCTGGTTTTACTCTCATCTTCTCTATTCAAAAAAATAAAATTTCTAGCTTCCCATCTACCATCATTTGAATTCCCTACAAGATAGGCTTTTATATATTCTGGCGACTTATTCCGAAAGTTGTTGATAGACAAAACCATTCTAAAAGATGGCCATACCCAACTTCTCACCGCATAATTAGCCCAAGAAATTTTTAGCTCATCAAAATCTATCCTCAAATCAAGACTGATATTATCATCCTTCCTATTTTTTTGTTTCACAAATTTTCTCTCCGTTTTTAACTCGATTTTACTCTCTAAACATTCTTTTAATAAAACGTTAACTGAAAATTTGCTCGGCAGGTATGTAAAATCAATCACATCACTTTTATCTGTAATTTGATTATGTAATACATCGTCAGGAATATTTCTGAAAGTAAGTAATTCTTTTACTGCTTTTCTTCGAGAAGACTTTTCATTGCCCCAAATATGATTGTTTACCATACTACTAAAATCATCCTTATCAAGTAGAGGAGGTACGTGATCTAAAATTGCTCTTAAAACCATACAAGCTGAGTAAGTTTTTTTGTTAGAATAGTTGAAATTTAGTTCCTCAATTAAAGTAATTAGTTTTTGATAATTAAAATAGCCAGTTTTAGACTGAAAACCTTGGAGGATATTATCATTTATATAACTCTCTTCATCATCAAAATTAATCCAGTCTGGCTTAAAATAATTATCTAAATCTCCTTCGAGTTGAAACACGCATTCCATAAAGTTATGAAAAGCTTCCTCGTTTTCGTACCCAGCACGTTTAAAATCATCCCAAGTTGCCTTAGTTTTATTTCCCATTCCTACGTCTATGTTGTAAGAACAACTAATTACCCAATAAGCCGCTCTTAGACTTTCCCTATTCTTATCTATAAAACCTTTATGGGTAAGATACTTGTAATAATTATGTATTTTATTAATCGCTACACCGGCATATTCTTTTCTCATAAGGACTACGCGTGAATTATATCAAAATGAAAGGCATGATCGTCTTTGCTGGCACTCGTTGATTATGTGGGAACTTTTTATTCTAAAAACAGTTTTGTGTGTTGTATTTAATTACTTTTCACTTTTTTCTTTTTTTGACCATTCTAAAAAAAATCTATCAAATTCATGATAAATCTCATCCACCCAAATATTAAAATCGGAACCTCGTTTAAAAAAGATTTCGAATCTATTATCTTCATAATCTTTTTGGAAATGAAAAACGCCATTCCTATATCTTCTAAGCAACTGAATATATTTTGCGTTTTTCAAAAATACATCAATTTTTTTGTCATGTAGTTTGAGCTCTAACCAACCTTCAATTACCACATACATAGAAGCATACCAATAACTTCCGTATCCAAAAGGTCTTGTAAATCGTGCAGATTCTCTAGTCTTCTCTGTATTAACAACACGTATTACCGTTTTAAAAGTGTTATGTTGATATAAAGCCCAAATAAAATATCTATGTAAAGTTAGTATAAATTTATCTTTATTTTCAGAATGTATCATTATTGTTTGCACAAAGTTTGCTGGGGGACCAGGATTCGGACCTGGATAAACAGATCCAAAGTCTGTTGTCCTACCATTAGACGATCCCCCATATTATTTATCTAATAATTTCTTAAATGCTTCTCCGTGTCTATATTTCTTTACTTGTTGTTCTCTTTTAAAAGCTTCGCCTTTAGTTTCAAATTTTTCGAAATATACTAATTCAAAGGGTTTATAAGGCTTAGTTTATTTACTTCTGCCTTTATTATGCTCTTTTAATCTTTTATCTATATCGGATGTATGTCCGATATAATACCAATTTTTTAATGTACTTTTTAATATATGTGTATAAAACATACAAATTATCCAAAGTCTGTTGTCTCATCGCCTAAATACTTTCGGCGAGACCGCGCCAACGGCGCTGGCTACCATTAGACGATCCCCCAGCCCTGTTTACAACTTTATTGTTTCTTGTAAACTAGCTTTTAGTTTATCTTTTAATCTTTATTAAAAATTATTAGTATCAGCATAGCGATGCAGGCGGGCGACCCCGCATGATTTGATTGTTAAGGTAGTATATTTTATCAAATAAAAACCCAAAAATACTTATTTAAGGAGTTTATGCTAATTAAAAGGATTAACCACTTTGATCTGTTTAAATAGTTTAAAATGCTTTACATTGTCTGTTGCTATGTGACTAATATCATTTGACAACATGGTTGCCACTAAATAAGCATCAAACACCGCATTTCCTTTTAGTTTATACAAACTTATTAATTCCTTCACTATATTATATGTAACAGGCGGAGGATTAATAATTTCTAATCCTTGAAGTATGCCGTCCACAGCTTTTAATGCTTGTCCCGACGTCATGCTTGACGGAAAAGTTTTGTGCGTAAGTATCCTTAAAGTTTCATTCATATCTTGATGAGCAACTACCAAATTGCTTTGATGTTCCACTATGAAACCCTGAGCCTGCATACATTTCGGGGACAATTTATTCAAAGAGTAGATAATAATATTTGAATCAAGAAGAATTTTCATGGTGTTTCAGGTTCACCGTATATATCCTCACGAGTTAAATTGTCAAGGGGAACTCCGAGGTCATGACTTCTAAAGACTATTTTCTTGGCTCGCGTTTTATCAGCATGATCAATATAAAGCTTTAATGCACGATTAAATAAATCTTGCAATGTAGTTTCTTGCTCAGTAGCTTTCTTTTCTGCAGCCTTTTTTAATTGTATTGGTAGACGTAATGTTGTTCTGATCATTTGCATAAAAGTAGTTTGACATAAATATGTCAATATGTCAAGTAGTTAAATGATATAATATCATTCCATGAAAGAAGGATATGTATTATTGCTCGGTCGCCCCAATGTCGGCAAATCCACGTTTGTCAACAATGTTATTGGTCAAAAAGTCGCGATCACCTCACCAAAGCCGCAAACCACAAGACAAGTGATCCAGGGTTTTTATCATGAAGATCGAGGAAACATCATTTTTACCGATACGCCTGGTATTTTTGGAAAAACAAAAGACCTTCTTTCAAAAAAAATCAACGAGCGAGCACTTCGTGAGGTAAATAAAAAAGTAGATGTTGTTATTTATATGATCGACCCAACTAGGAGGCGGGATTTTGAAGAGGCAAAAGTGCTTGGCATCGCGCGAAAAATGAAAGCTCCGGTCATCCTTGTATATAACAAAATGGATAATAAAGACCCAAAATATATGGTGCAGTACAAATTTATCGAAGATGAATTTCAGAAAGTTTTTCGCATCTCCGCTTTGGAAAAAAAACATATGAAACCTCTCCTAGATTATATCTTTGAGATTTTACCGGAAAAAACGGAAAGCGAATTTACTCATGAGGGTCTCGTCTATCCCATACTGAATATGGACAGCACAGGCTTTATAGCCGAGCTCATTCGTGAAAAAATCTTTCTCATGATGGGCGAGGAGATACCTTATTCTTCACATATTTTGATTGATGAGATCAAAGAACGCGGCAACGGAGTCATGTATATAAAGGCAAGAATATTAACAACTGCCGACCGCTATAAAAAAATGCTTATTGGTGCAAGAGGAAGAAAAATAAAGGAAATAGGCAGTTATGCCAGAAAAGAGATCGCACTTGCAATAAATAAAAAAGTTTATCTTGATCTTACGGTTGAAACCGACCCGCACTGGCAGGAAACGTATTTCTCGTAACTTCACGAACGTCATCCTGAATGCGCCTGCCTGCCGCAGGCAGGTTTCAGGATCTTCTAAAGGCCTATTTTTGATATAATTACCCTACATTGATGACCGCCCTCCTTCGCTAAACCTTCGGACGGGCGTAAAGTCACATTAACAAAATGGTGACCGTAGCTCAGTTGGTAGAGCACCTGCTTGTGGAGCAGGCTGTCGCGGGTTCGAGTCCCGTCGGTCACCCCAAAATGTATCAAAATCTCACAATCTCTTGAATATATATTCAATAACTGATTATTATTCATATGGGTGCTATCATAACCTTAATCATTCGCCTTCTTACTTTCGGAATATTTATAGCTGCTTTCACTTTTATTCCATATAAAATCTGGAGATTGTCCTTTTGGAAAAATATAAAAAATAGTTTCTTTAGATCACTTTTGAAGATAATTTTGATTATAGTAGTCTTATTTATTGAATTCATTATCTTATCTACTACACTCGCTTCTATTTGGAGTTATGAACAGACTTCAGGAAACTGTTATGGATTTTCTTGTCCCTTAAAGTTTTAATCCTATTTGGGTTCTAAACTCGTCTATCCAGTCACCCATAAGCAATAAAGGTTGCAAAAAGGCTATAAAAGCCTTATAATGTCTCTATATGCAAACTATCCGACTCACTATCACGCCTGAAATACGTGATACGATTAACACAATAAAATCCAAATACCCTGTTTTAAGCGACCCAGAAATTTTAAAGCTGGGTTTGTCTGAATTGTATATCAAGTCGACAACATCTCAAAAAACTGACCTTAATATAGATAATCTTACTTCTAAAGGCAGAAAATACTTTAATAAATGGTTGAAACAGCAAGGAAAAGATATTTCTACATTAACTGAAGATGAAGCTTACAACTTAATTAAAAATGCATAAAGTAATACTTGACCCCAATATTATTTTGTCAGGCGCGCTTTTTGGTGGTATTCCAGCTGCTCTTTTAAAAGGTATTCAACAGAAAAAATTTGAATTATGTCTCTCTGTGGGATTATATACAGAAATATTCGACAAACTGATTTATAAGTTCGGTGTCGATCAAAAAATATTGGAAGATGTTACTGAATTACTAAATATTGGCATACTCTACAATACGCAAGCCTTAGTATCTCTGCCTCAGGATACTAATGATGCATATCTTCTAGATTTAGCAGAAGAGAGCAATGCAGACTACTTGGTCACAGGTGATAAAAAACATCTTCTGCCTTTGAAGAAATGGAAGAAAACTCAAATTATTTCCGCAAGACAGGCTAAAAATATTCTACTTAAAGATAAAAAAAAAGTTTCGGTTCTAAACTCGTCTGCCCAGTAAACTAAATACCATTCATTATTCATTTTGAAGATCATTTAAAATCTGCTTTAACGGAGGCTCTATCTGAGGCAAATCTTCATGAACTGTTTTCCAAATGATTTCTAAATCGATACCAAAATATTCATGGATCAACTTATCTCGCATACCTGCAATTTTCTTCCAAGGTACTCCGAAATATTTTTGTTTCAAATTATCATCAATTTTTTTTATTGCTTCGCCATTACTTCAAAACTGCGTACCACTGCCTTCGCGGTTTTACGATCTTCAGTAAATTCTGCATATGACATATCTTTTATAAATTCTTCAATATCTTCAATTGAAGTGACAATATCTTGAATATAGTCTGTTTGTATACGTTGAATCATAAATAAGTGACTTCTTGGAGAATTTGTTTGCCTATATGAGGTTTCAAAGCATTTTTTGTAACCAAATCCATATCTTGCTTCAGCTTATCTTTGAGATACTCTTCTAAATCCAAAAAATGGAAGAAGCTGACAGGCTCAAAAAATTCAACAAGAAGATCAATATCACTATGTTGGTCATCCTCGGCTCTTGCTACCGAACCAAACAAACCAATAGTCTTTACTTTAAACTTGGATTTAAGATCTGGCTTAATTTCCGCAATAATACGTTTAGTAATATTTATTTTTTGCATGTTATTATTATAGCAGTATCGCTTATATTTTTATGCAGGTTCGAAACTAGTCTATCCAGACAACCATAATTGATATGAATTTTTATATCAAAATAAATTACTTTTATCTCCATTGATATTTTCTTAATAAATCTTGATGTAATTTTACTCTAGCTATATTAAACTCACTTAATTCCTCAGAATACCAACGGAGATATTGGATAACACGTAAAAGCCAATATAATTCTTCTCGTTTTTTTTGTTCTGGAGTATAGCTTAATAGTTTATAGTAATCTTCAACTACTTTTCTTCCTAAATGAAAATGCCAAATAAACATACGAATTCTTGCAAAATCATATAATGGATCCCCAAATATGGCTTCTTCCCAATCAATGATTCCAGTTATCTTATCGCTCTTAGGATCAATAAATAAATTTCTTTGATTAAAATCTGTATGAAGAAAGGAATATTCATGAATATGAAAATTAGTTTTACGTATCTTTTCTCTTATCTCTTTGACGGATGTTTGAATCAAATCTGTATCTAAACCTTCTCTATTACTTATCTTCTCCCAATCATTAATTTCAAATAAAGATAACATCATTTCTTTCCAAGTTTTATTACTTTCTTTCTCAATAAGAAGACGTGGTTTATGAAATTTTATTGTATGAAGTTTTTTAAGGTTTTGAACCATCGAAGGGATATATCTTGACATTTCTGCAGTCCGTATTGATTCAAGTAGAGGATAGCTAATTTTCTCAAATATTAAAACAGTACATTCTTCCAATATAAAAGAGTTATATAGCTTGGGAACAGGTATGTTTATTTTTTCTTTTGCAAGCAGTTCATATGCAGGAATATCATTCTTTGCCTCCTTTCCATACTTTACAGCATATTCTCTTCTCTCTTCAGTTTTAATAAAAAAAACTTTACTCGTCATTCCCTGAAGGGGGATTTTTATATCAACAATATTGTCTTTCATTAACTCTTCAATTCTTATAACTATTCGTTTATGAAAGTTAGTGGCAGTGGCAGATATTGAAGTCATAGAGAAATTATATCAACTGGGTTCGATCCCCGTCGGTCACTCAAGGCAAATTCAGAATTTTATTCTTCCTCCATCTTTAACTAACCATTCTCCTGTTTCCCAATCACTTTTCTGATCATTATTTTTAAAACCAATATCAAAGCGTATTGCCAATCCTCCCCATGGATGATAAATATAAACAGTTCTAAAAAAATCAGCCAAGTCGGGAAAACTAATCCCATAAGGATTGGGTAATAATTCTTCAACTTTTTTTCTTATCAAATCAGTTTCTATATCAAATTGAATCGTTGGAATAGATAAATATTGATCATAAACTAATTCAAATTTTGGTTTGCGAACCATATGAAAATCTGTAATATCATTTTTAAACTCTTCTTCGGTCGAAGGAAGAACAAATGGCCAATCTTCACCTGTTGGATAGTTATAGATATTACATTCCCTTGATAAATTTTTTATTAACTGACTCCATTCATTTCTATTTATTATCGCTGAAGGAATATTCACACCTGTATGATCTATACGGACTATATGTTTCCCAATTCTCCGATGTATTTCACCTAACGAAAGTTGAAATAATTGAGTTGAACCAGCTGTTAATTGTATATAACTGCCAATGTTGTCTTTTTTTGCCACTGTATCTTTATGTGAATTAAAAGTCTCTGACTTTACTGAATTGTCTTTTCTCGAAGTCAGATAAAAATACTTCATCTTCAACAATATTTCTTTTTCAGTTTCAAATACTACTTGAGGAAAAGGAATAGAATCACTTTTAACTACTGTTACAGGTAAAGAATTTTTAGGATATGAAGGAAATATTATTAACTGATCAGAACTTTTTACTGTATTTTGTAGCTTTCCAAAAAGTAGTAGTAAATTTCGGCAAAAATCTTTTTCTTGATCGTTTTTATTCGGAAATAAATAAGAAATTTTATGGAGCATTTCCCTTCATTATAACATTCCTGTCCAAAACCCGTCTATCCGGTCATCCCCAATGGCTCTCAAAAAAAGATTTAAATGGAAATTTCGGACAATATGTGCCTAAAAAAACAATCCCTTTCGCACTTGACAAAACGCATAATTCTGGATAACGTAATAATAGTTACAAATATGTAACAAATTATTAGAAAGGGGTCAGCCGTGAAAGATGATAATGATAAAGAAACACCGTTCACAGAAGACATAAAGACTGCTCTGCATTACATGACAACATTGGTAGATGTCGCCAGGGAGTCCTTCCTAATTCTTGATGCCGATCTTCGGGTGATTACAGCTAACCCAATTTTCTACGATACCTTCCAAGTTACAAAAAAAGAAACGGAGAATATGCTGCTATATAATTTAGGCAACGGTCAGTGGGATATTCCCGAACTGAAAAATTTATTGGAAAAAATCCTGCCCGAGAAAAAAGTTGTTAGAGATTATGAAGTTTTTCATGTTTTTAAAACAATTGGAGAAAGAACAATGATCCTTAATGCAAGACAAATAGATTCGGTGCGACTCATTATTCTGGCCATAGAAGATATTTCAGTCAGAAAGAACCTTGAGAAAAAATTGGCAGAATATACAGAAGGACTTGAGGGTAAAATAGTCGAAAGGACAGGAGAAATCAGCGATAAAAATAAAGTGCTGGAGAAAATGAATAAATTTATGGTCGGCCGAGAATTAAAAATGATAGAACAAAAAAAAGAAATTGCCGATCTTAAAAAATCTAAGTGAGGATGGCTCTCAAATAAACTACCTCTTGTTAACAATCCTTATTATCTTTTCTCTAAGACTTTCATCTTCAACATCTCTGGAAAAATTAATACCCCCACAAATCATCCCGCTCTGATCCTTGTTTAAAGAGATTTCTTAAAAAATAGTGCTTCTTGACATATTGCAACTAATTTGCAATAATACTGTCTAATGAACATTGTTTCTCTACTCAAAGAAAAAGGATTTCGAGTGACAAAACCTCGTCTAGAAATCATAAAGGTACTGTCGAACTATCCCCTCTCTGCCGAGGAAATACATGATGCTTTGGACAAAAAGAATATTCGGGTCGATCTTGCTTCGGTTTATAGATCGCTCGAGCTTTTTGTAAAGATGAGTGTTGTTTACTCCATCGAACTTGGTGAGGGTAAGAAAAGATATGAGCTTGTCAATAAAAACTATCATCATCACCATCTGATTTGCAATAAATGTGGGACGATCGAAGATGTGGAGATGAATGAAATAAATTTTGACAAGAAAATCAACGAAAAATCCAAGTTTCTGATCGATCATCACCATTTAGAATTTTTTGGCCTCTGCCAAGATTGTCAATAAGTATGAAAAAAAATACAATCTGGGTTGTTTTAATCTTAATTTTGGTTGCAATCTTGGGTTTTAACTTGAAAGATAAAATTTTGAAAAACGATTCTTCAACGGATGTTGAGTCTGAAAAACCACAAGTAGTTACTTCACTTTATCCAATTTATTTCTTTGCCTCACAAATTGCTGGTGACAAGGCCGAAGTCACGAATGTTACTCCTTCAGGAGCCGAACCTCATGATTACGAACCAACAATTCAGGATATTGTTAACTTTGAAAAAAGTGATCTTCTGATTTTAAATGGTGGAGGCTTGGAGCTTTGGGGTGATAATATGAAACAAAATTTAAATGACAAAAAAGTGATAATAGTTACCGCAAGTGATGGTATAGCAAATAAGCAGGCTGAAGAAAAAGGTGAAACTATCCAAGATCCTCATGTCTGGTTAAGTCCGCAGCTTGCAAAAAAAGAAGTGGTTAATATTTTGGCAGGATTTATCAAGGCTGATCCGAATAACAAAGAAACCTATGAAAAAAATGCCGACGCACTGAAGGTCAAACTTGACGAACTTGATGTGCAATACAAAGAAGGACTAAATAATTGTACCCAAAAAAATATAGTTACCTCTCACACTGCTTTTGGATATCTTGCCACCACATACGGTTTTGATCAAGTCCCTATTTCCGGCCTTTCACCTGACGAAGAACCTTCGGCAAGGCAACTCATCGACTTAGCCGAATTTGCAAAACAGAACAATATCAAATATATTTTCTTTGAGACACTGGTTAGTCCGAAACTATCAAATACCTTGGCAAATGAGATCGGAGCTCAAACTCTGGTACTTGATCCAATCGAAGGAGTATCGGAAAAAGATATTGAGCAAGGAAAAAATTATTTTTCAATAATGCGAGATAATCTTAATAATTTACGCACAGCTCTCGAATGTCAGTAGATCACAGCCAAAATATAATTGAGGTCAAAAATGTCTCCTTTTCATATGGAGAAAAAGACGTACTGAAAAATATTACTTTAAACGTTCATAAGGGTGATTATCTTGGCATAGTTGGCCCAAATGGCGGAGGTAAAACTACACTTGTAAAAATAATGCTTGGTCTACTCAAACCGACATCTGGCAAGATATTTTTGTTTGGTCAGGATATACAAAAATTCAGTTACTGGTCAAAGGTCGGGTATATTCCTCAAAAAGCCGTGAATTTTGATACTAACTTTCCGATCACTGTTAAAGAAGTGGTGAATATGGGACGCATCGGAAAACGTGGGTTGTTTCATTCACTCACTGACTCCGACCATGCAATAGTTAAAAAATCGTTAGAACAAGTAGATATGTGGGACCTGCGAAATAAAATCATCGGCGATCTGTCGGGAGGACAACAACAACGAGTGTTTATAGCCAAAGCTTTGGCCGGTCAACCGGAAGTGATATTTCTTGACGAACCAACGATCGGAGTTGATATAAAAACGCAAGAAGAATTTTATGGACTTCTCAAGAAGCTAAACCAGGAACTGCATTTGACATTAATACTTGTTTCCCATGATATCGATGTTATTACTCATGAAACAACTGAAATGGCCTGTATCAATCAAACACTTATATACGACAGCAACCCCAAAGATTTTATAAAAAATGATGGTCTGAAAAAACTTTATGGCGCCCAAGTTAGATTGATTTTACACAACCACTAATGCTGGAAATTTTTCAATATGGTTTTATAGTTCGAGGTCTTGAAGCCGGATTTATCATCGCGGTTATTGCACCTTTGATTGGAATATTTTTGGTTTTGAGGAGATATTCACTTATTGCCGATACTTTGGCTCATGTTTCACTGGCCGGAATAGCATTCGGGTTGATATTGAAGCTCAATCCCATGATTACGGCTCTGGTCTCGACTGTTATTTCTTCTATTTCAATTGAAAAACTGCGCAGTAGCAAAAAAGTATACGGCGAATCTGCTCTTGCGATATTTCTATCGGGCAGTCTGGCTCTGGCAATCGTACTTATCAGTATTGCCCACGGATTTAGAGTAGACTTGTTCAATTATTTATTTGGAAGCATCGTAACAGTCAAACAATCCGATGTGTATATGATTGGAGTACTTGGTGCGATAGTCATAGCTTTGCTTATCGCATTTTATAAAGAGCTTGTTTACGTGACATTTGACGAGGAGTCGGCAAAGGTAAGCGGTATTCCGACAAAATTTATCAATACCCTCCTTATTATATTGACTGCCCTGACTGTTTCATTGGCTATACCCGTTGTTGGAGTGCTTCTCATATCGGCACTTATTGTTATCCCCGTTGTCGCCGCATTACAACTTAAAAAAAGCTTTAAACAAACCATTATATACTCCGAGATCATCTCCATTTTTTCCGTTATTTCGGGAATATTTGTGTCATTTTATTTAAATCTTTCAACGGGAGGAACAATCGTTCTTATAACTTTGGTAATCTTCTTTTTGACGTTTTTAATGAAACAGAAGACAGATTAGATAAATAATAGTCTTATCAAAAGTGCTCAAGCTGTTATAGAAAAAAGAAGTATAATACAGAATATAGATTGTTATATTTTTCCTTGAATAACAATGAAAATAAAACTTAAAAAGAATTCCAAGCGCGATTATATCTGTCCCTTCTGCAAAAATATAATCAAATCTTCAAGTAAGACTGAAATTTTTTATAGAAGTGTCTGGATTGATGGTTGCTACAACTGCTTTGGTCAATCTATAGACAAGATGACTACCGCCGGTTTTCAAGAAAAAAGCTATTAGGTGATTTTTATGTTTATAAACTCTTATCTCTCTTGTCTCACCGACCAAATCATCTCCACTCCTAAAAAAAGTCGATCCCGGATTTAACGCGTCAAGATATATGGGGACTGATCACCCATTCCTCGAAAATTAATACCAAAGACTAAAGACAGATCTCCAAAAATTTCAAAAAAAATTATGACAGGAAAGAAGATATAAAGACCACGTCTTCACGATTTGGACCTGTTGAAACTATGGTTATTGGCAGACCTACTTGTCTTTGAATAAAGGCAAGAAATTTTTTGGCATTTTCTGGCAACTCATCAAATCTTTTGGCCTTTTGTACTTGCCGACCGTCAAATCCGGGCAGATCGACATAATGGGGCTTTAATCCTTTTTGCCTTTTTTGACCAGGTTGATATGGACTATTTCTCCCTTTTGAGTCGGTATAATGTGTACACACTCTGATAGCATGATCTTTGCGGGCGATATCAAGATGCGTCACTGCGAGCATAGTTACTTCGGACATTTTGGCGTTAAATCTCATCGCCGCCAAGTCAAGATAACATATTTCGCGGTACCTGCCGGTCGTCGTACCCTTTTCCTTGGCTACCTCACGTATCCAGGCTGCATATTTCTGTTCTACCGACAAACTCTTCAATTTTTTTATTTCCCGCCAGTAATCCTCATCGTTCCAGTTTTTCCAAGTGTCCCCGATTTTTTGCTTAACTTTCAAGAGTAGATCGTCTTTAGGTAGGTTGATAATTGTCATTGGTTTGACTTGACCGACACTACTGTCGTATGTTGCCTTAAATACACCAATTCCATCTCCGATCATCTCCCGCGTGTAATAAGCTGTACTGTCTTTGATCCCGGTCATAGTTGTGTCGGTCGAAGTCACATCAGGGCGCCTACCAAGTCTGAAATGCAATCCAACAGCCTGTGCTCCCTCAAAAACAACGCTTGCTTTTCGCGAAACCAGAAAATCTTCTATTTGATGATGAATTGGAAAAGTGTTTTGGATCAGTCTTTGCTTTTTTGAAAGTTTTGAATCTCTTTTGAGAAACCAATTTCTGACATTGTGCAATCTTTCTAAAAACTCTTTTTTTGTCCCAACTTTTCTAGTTAAAGGTTTTTTTTGTTTTCTTGTTTGCCGAAAATCAGGGACATCCGTCGTCGCTAAATCATGATCCCAAGCCGCAAAATCACGTTTGTAAGTATCATACTTTTTTGAAAATCTTGCCTTCCAGTTTTTTTCAAATAAGTCTGCAACGATGAATCCTTGCCTGTCAATATAATGAGCGACAGTTTGCGACATGCCCCGCCCCGTACCACCTTTTGATTTTCCCAATGTTTTTTCACGTAGAAATACCTCTTCTGCCCGCTCAAGATCAGTACTCAACATCGCATCCTCGCTAAGAACTAGTCTTTCTTGAAGATCGCCAACGATCGCTTCGGCATCGATGATTTCTGTCTGTAAATCTTCCATATGGATCACCATTGCGCTGTCCATGATGTTGACTGATCGACTGTGAAGTATCCCGGATGGAAGCTGATGAAGTGGAATTTTGTGCCTGTCTTTGTAAACCGTGTGACCAGCATTGCTACCGCCCTGAAAACGAACAACGTAAGCATTTTTTATACCAGGATTTGTAAGTAATTTTTCAAGTAAATTATCAACTATTCTTCCCTTACCTTCATCCCCCCACATCATTCCTATCACTGCGTAAGAATTTGGAAGACCGGATATGGCGTATCGACTTTTAACACCTTTTGGCAGACCAACTGCGATCTTATTACGTTTGTATACGGCCTGAATATCTTCGGAAACTCGTTTGTGAGCATTATGATACAGTTCGTTTTGGTGTATATAAAGTAATCTACTATAAGATGACATTTTTAATATTTTTCAATCTGCTAACGCTCTCTACTTGACCTAATATCTCCATCGATTCATTGAGCGGTGGAGTAATTTTTTTTCCGGAAATAGCAATTCGTAAAATCATGAAAAATTTGCTGTTTGATATACCTTCTGTTTTGGCAAGATCGATCATGGACTTGCCGATATCATCAGCTTTCCATTCTTTTATTGATCCCAATTTTTCGGAGATTTTTTTAAGCAGATCTTTGTTGTCTTTTAAATCTAGTTCATATTTTTCCGGCTTTTTAAAGTAAAACTCGCATAAAGGATAATAATCAGACAACTTTTTAATACGTTCTTTGATAAGTGGAATCGTCTTCTCAACAATACCCTCTGGCAGCTTCTTATCTTTATAAAATTCCAAAATTTTAAATTTTAAATCTTCATTATTAATTCTCATGATGTACTGTCCATTCATCCATTCAAGTTTCACCGGATCAAACGCCGGTCCAACCGGAGAGACGCGTTCCAATGAAAAAACGCGGACAAATTCGTCCTTGTCAAATATCTCTTTTTCCTGCGGATGTGACCAGCCCATGAGCGCAAGATAATTCAGTACTGCTTCCGGAATATAACCTTGTTCCAGGTACCATGATGCCCAAACCGGATTTTTACGTTTTGACAGTTTTGATCTGTCAGGATTGCGAAGAATTGGAAGGTGCGCAAAAACGGGTAACTCCCAGCCAAATGCTTGATAGAGAAGAACGTGTTTCGGAGTCGATGAAATCCACTCCTCGGCGCGGATGATATGGCTTATCTTCATCAAATGATCATCAACAACTACAGCCAGATGATAAGTCGGATAACCATCGGATTTGATAAGTACCTGATCGTCGAGATTGTCAGTATTTATAGTTACGGTTTTTCTGATGATGTCTTCAAAAGTCACATCAAAGTGTTCGGGCACATTTAGCCTGATAACATATTTTTCGCCTTTTTCTACTTTCTGCTTAACTTCATCCTGAACTGATAAACATTGTTTATCATATTTGGGAATTTTCTTTACAGCGATCATTTTTTTTCTGACTTCATCAAGACGTTCTTTGGAACAAATACAATAATATGCCTTACCTTTTTCTATAAGTTCTTTTGCATATTTCATGTAAATATCAAGTCTTTCCGATTGGCGATAAGGTCCATATTCCCCAGATTTATCGATACTTTCATCGTAATCCAACCCATATTTCCTGATCGTTTCGAGTATTTTCTTTTCTGCATCTTGGACATAGCGAGTCCTGTCGGTGTCTTCGATGCGGATGATAAACCGGCCTTTATTTTTTCGAGCAAATGCCCAGTTTATGTAAGCAGTATAAAGATTGCCTATGTGTATGTCTTGACCTGTCGGAGATGGAGCGATGCGTGTTCGGATCATGAGGACAATTATACTCTATTCTTAAGATTCCTAAGTTTAATGTTTAACGTTAGATGTTTGAAGATTGGCTCACACTGATCTAGATCTCCTATAAATCCGGTAAATCCCATAAGCTCCAAACAGTCCGGGTAACAGCAGGATATTAAGATAACGATAGGCTTCCTGTTCTTGTTCGGTCAGATCCGGTAGTGGATAGATGACGACGGCTCTCTGTCTAATGCCACTTAATGCACCGTCTGATGCATAATCATTGAGAACATTCAATACAAATTCGAGGTTGCCCGAATCACGTGAAAGATATTGGTCATCAACAAATTTATTTGAGGCGATCACCATGATCTTGCCGCCGTCTTTTTTAACAGATTCAGCAGTAATCACAAAAGGTTTCAGATCTTTCTGCTGGGGTTCAGGCAATGATTGAGGATCTAGGACAAAATTTGAGGTTTGTTGCCAAGACGAGTTAGTTGTTCGCACAAGCTCGCGGACATCGTAACCGTCTTTTTCGTTGAGTTTTAATGACGAACTCCAAAGATATGATACGGAGGATATGTTTGAAAAATATGATGAGCTTTCGTTGAATACATTTGTTTTAAGCCAACCCGGATAAGGCAAAAATATGCTAAGCTGTGCACCTCCAAAGTTCACAAACTCCGAAGACTCTGAAAAAATCAGATTTTGATTTATCTCGATACCCCATTCTTTTAGGAATTCAAATAGGTTGTGTCTTGCGACGTCCGCCGACAATGGTTCGATCACCCAAACGCCATTTATAAAGAAAATAATGTTCTTTTTCTCTTGTAAAAATTTTTTCAGATTGGTTATCTCGTCTGCCGTATAAGTCTTTTGACTATCATCAAAAACAATCGCTGTCTTATCCTGCGACTGAAATACAAAAGGTTTTGGTTCTTCTTCGATTATTTCTTCGGTTAAAATATCTTCTGGTGGCTCAATAGAAGCTTCTGGACTTGCATAACGCACTGCAAACTGTTGACCGGCAATCTGCTTGAACGATGCAATCGGATCTTGACCGGGTATTACTCCCTCCTCCCGACCGACTATCGCGATTTGGGGTATATCTTTTCGTGTTAGTTTATAAATTGCAGATGTAATATTGTACTCGAGACTGTTGATATCGGTTGCCTGACCGATAGTTGCCGTGCTGCCTTTGTAGGAAATAATGACACCAAAATAGCCCTGCACCACCTCGGCTTTATTCTGCGACAGAATGCGAAACGGTATTGGCGGCAAGCCGGCAGTTTGAGCTTTTTCATTGGCCTTATCGTCCTTTTGTGGATCGGCTATAACCGTATTCACCTTTGAACTTGTGCTGTCAAATTCTCGAAGCAGGTCAGTGACCTCTCGCTTGACTCCTGATATCTGCGTGGGGACATCCGATGAAACCATAAACTCGATAGTGACGGTATCATCCAAATTTTGGATTATCTTTTTGGTTGCATCGGTTAATGTGTAGGCCTTGCCTTTTGAAAAATCCATTCGCCAGGAGACCACAGATAGCAGAAGGTTTGAGGCAAAAAATAAAACGACAACAACAATGATTATTGCCTGCATTTTGAACCTGTAAAGTCCAAGTGCACGTACTATATTGACGTGTTTTATAGCATTTCGCAGATTAATTTTTTTTGGAAGTTTTGGTAATTTCATACCTAATCCCGTCTCTCAACGTCAATAATTGTTAAAAACAAAAATACTATTATGAAACTCAAAAAATAGTACACCGCTCTTATGTCGACTACTCCTTTTGACAAAGCTCCAACCTGTGTGATCGGGCTTAAATACGCAAGACCAGTTTGGATAATAAACGGCAAAAACGAAGCCACAAAATCTGTGGAAAAAATGATCAAAAAGAATATTGTTATCACCGAGGCAAGAAACGCGATAATCTGGTTTTTTGTCTGTGAGGAGTAAAACATTGAAAGGGATAAAAATGCGGCTGCCATAAATATCTGCCCTAAATAACCTATCAATAGCTCCGGAATATATATGCGTGATCCAGTCGTTGTAACGAGGAAATATAATGACACAGGCAAACTTAAAGTTAACAGTAAACCAACTGCAACAATAGTTAGTAAGGCAAAAAATTTTGCAAGAACTATCTGGGTTTCCGAAATGGGGAGGCTCAAAAGTATTTCTATAGTATTGTTTTTCTTTTCCTCGGAAAATGTCCTCATCGCAACTGCTGGCACAAAAACCATCATCAGCCACGGCAGAATATCAAAAAAAGGTCGCAAGGAAGCGGAGCCATATAAAAATATATCTTTGACAAATAAAAAGTTGGCAAACACGCCAAACAAAACGATAACAATGTAACCGATTGGATTATTCAGATAAAACTGTAGTTCTTTTTTATATAATGCAAACATATTTCTATATGTCATCCCGAACTTGCTCGCCTCGCTGCGAAGCGGGTTTCGGGATCTAACTATTTCTTAACAGACTTTTTAAATAACTTTTCCACCCCACCTCTTCCTTTTGGTTTTTTACCGTCATAAACTATTGAACCACGGTCTATGATGATGAGGCGGCTGGCAATATCTTCTACTTCGGAAAGTATATGTGTCGAAAAAATCACTGTTTTATTTTTGGAAATCTTTTTTATCAGATCCTTGATCTTGTCCTGTTCAATCGGGTCAAGACCAGAGGTAGGTTCATCGAGGATGAGTAGATCGGGATCGCCAAGCAGTGCCGCAGCCAGACCGACACGCTGTTTAAAACCACGTGATAGCTCTTCTATCTTTTTCTCCAATACCTCTTCTATATCAAGCTGTACTGCAAGATCCGTGATATCTGTTGGGTTTTTGAGATTTTTAACATCCGAAATAAATTGCAGATATTCCCATACTTTCATTTCGCCATAAAGCGGATTGTTTTCAGGCAAATAACCGATATTCGCAAGTACATTGAGACGTTTGTGAAGTGGATCTTCATTAAAAACGAGGATTTTGCCGCTGGTAGGTCGAAGCAAGCCTAGAATCAAACGCATGGTTGTCGTTTTACCGGCACCATTTGGACCGAGGAAACCAATAATCTCACCTTTTTTTGCCTCAAAACCTATCTCGTCGACCGCAGCTTGAGAGCCAAACCATTTGGAAACTGATTTAAGTAATATCATATTGAATGTGAAAGTTTTAGCATTCTTAAGAGCGTTTGTCAAGTAAATCAGGACGCTTTTCTAGAGTTTCTTTATATGCCTGCTTTATTCTCCACCTTCTTATTTTCTCATGATCTCCGGTTATAAGTATCGCCGGTACACCCTCACCCTTGAAAACATGAGGACGGGTATAGTGCGGATACTCCAATAGTCGAACTTTATTTATTCCTTTCAGTTTTAATTTTGTGAGCTTTGGTTCACTGCCACAAATTTCTATAAGCTCATCAAGCGGGACTTCAAAAAAACTTTCTTCTTGAGTTGCCTCATCTTTTTTTAAGACATCGGGAATAAGTCGGACAACGGAATCGACGATCATGGCGGCCGGAAGTTCACCGCCTGTGAGAACAAAATCACCAATCGATATTTCCTCGTCGACATATTTCATCACCCGCTCATCCACTCCCTCATAATGCCCGGCTATAATGACAAGATGATCGTTTTTTGAAAGCTCTTGTGCTTTTTTCTGCGAATATGGTTTGCCTTTTGCAGATGCCAAAATGACACGCCTGTCATCCCGGACTCCGATCCGGGATCCAGATTTTTCCTGGATTCCCTCTTTCGAGGGAATGACATACTTCATTGCTTTCATAATCGGTTCTACCATAAGCACCATCCCCGCTCCTCCACCGTATGGCCGATCATCGACTGTTCCATGTTCATCAAGCGCAAAATCGCGAAGATTTATGAGTTCAATTTCGACTACTCCTTTTTCTTTCGCCCGCCTTATGATACTATCGTCAAAAAAAGGCTTAAGCATTTCCGGAAACAAAGTAATGATAGAGATTTTCATAACAATATTTTACAATATAAACTAAATAGCGAAGCATGTTCTAATTTTCGATTTACGAGCGAAATTAATAATATGAAATCAATCATTTTAACTCTCATTCGTTTTTACCAAAAGACCTCATTTTTCCATACCCATATTTTCCGTCTCCTTTTTATGTCCGACGCAGGTTGCCGTTTCCAACCAAGCTGTTCTAACTATACTTATAAAGCTATTGAAAAATATGGAGCAACAAAAGGATTATGGCTCGGATTAAAAAGGATTGTCAGGTGTCATCCTTGGAACAAGGGAGGTTATGATCCGGTGCCCTAAGATATTAAGATATAATTAGAATATGAATAATCAAAATCCTAAAAAAACAAAAGAGCAGTTAAAAAAAGAACTAGATCCGCAGGCATACCACGTCACTCAAGAAAAAGGCACCGAAGCTCCATTCTCCGGTAAATATGATCATCATTTTGAAAAGGGAATGTATTACTGTGTAGTTTGTGGTGCGGATCTTTTTACTTCGGATACCAAATATGATTCAGGTTGCGGCTGGCCGGCATTCTGGGATCCGGTATCAAAAACATCTCTAAAATATCATGAAGACAATACTTTTGGCATGAGACGGACAGAGGTAACTTGTGGTAATTGTGGCGCTCATCTTGGGCATGTTTTCCCCGACGGTCCAAAGGATAAAACAGGACAAAGATATTGTATAAATTCAGCATCTTTAAATTTTAAAAAAAGATAATATGGATCTTAAAAAAGCAACATTTGGCATGGGTTGTTTCTGGTGCACAGAAGCAGTATTTCAAGAATTAAAAGGTGTTAAAAAAGTGACATCCGGCTATTCTGGTGGCAAAATGAAAAGCCCAACATATGAGGACGTAAGTTCCGGTCAGTCAGGACATGCTGAAGTATCGCAAATTGAATATGATCCAAAAGAAATTTCTTACGAAGATTTATTATACGTTTTTTGGAGAATCCACAATCCAACCACATTAAATCAACAAGGCGCCGATGTCGGTACGCATTATAGATCAGTAATCTTTTACCATGATGAAGAGCAAAAAAAGCTTGCTGAAAGGACCAAAAAAAAGGCCCAAAAACTGTATGACGAACCGATCGTCACTGAAATAGTGCCATTCAAAGAGTTTTTCCCTGCAGAAAACTATCACCAGGAATTTTATAAAAAAAACAAATATTCTCCCTACTGTCAAATCGTGATCGATCCGAAGATCCAGAAATTGAGAAAAATGCTAAGTAATAAGACGAGCAATAAATAACTTTAAAGCATCACACAGGAACAGGTGGCGCGAGCCAGAGACCTTGAAACAATGCGGGCTATCTTTACGCATTTTTCGAGGTGGCGAGCGGCACCTGCCTGCCGGCAGGCAGGGAATCTGGAATGGGACTATAAAAACAGATCCCGAAACAAGTTCGGGATGACAGAATTCTGGATTCCCGATCGGGGTCGGGAATGACAACAGGTTAAGTTTCCCTTAAAATTTACAAAACAACTTTCTATAATATATTTATCACTCATATTAGTTGATTGCTAAAATACTTATGAAAATGTCTTATCAACCACCCCAAGAACAAGGCGACCCGCTTGGAATGTATACCCTAAACTTTACAGATCAGGCAAAAAAGGGAAAGCTCGATCCGGTTATCGGCCGCGATCACGAAATCAGACGCGTCATCCAGATCCTTTCAAGAAGGACAAAAAACAATCCCGTCCTGCTTGGTGATCCTGGTGTCGGTAAAACCGCAATCATCGAAGGGCTTTCGCAAAGAATAGTTACGGGCGATGTACCGGATACTTTAAAAAATAAAGAATTGCTTTCGCTAGATCTGTCATCTCTTCTTGCCGGTGCCGCCTTCAGAGGCGAGTTTGAACAAAGATTAAAAAATCTTATAAAAAAAATTACTGAATCAGATGGTAAGTATATTTTATTTATTGATGAACTTCATACTTTGGTCGGCGCAGGCGGCGCACAAGGAGCGGTTGATGCAAGCAATATGCTAAAGCCTGCACTAGCAAGAGGCGAACTGCGAACGATCGGTGCAACAACTATCCGCGAGTATAGACAGTACATTGAAAAAGATGCGGCGTTTGAACGACGGTTCCAACCTGTTTACATTGACGAGCCGTCAAAAGAAGACTCACTCGCAATTCTTCGGGGAATTAAAGAAAAATATGAAGTCCACCATGGAATAAAAATTTCCGATGATGCTCTCATCGCTGCAGTTGAATTATCAACACGTTATATCTCCGATCGTTATTTGCCAGACAAAGCAATCGACCTTATAGATGAGGCTTCTGCTGGTGCCAAGATTGAGATCGACTCAATGCCGACCGAACTTGACGAGATCCAAAGACGCATCATGCAGCTTGAGATCGAACTTGCCGCACTCAAAAAGGAAAAAGGTCTAGAAGCACGTCGGGATAATCTTGAGAAAGAAAGAAAGGAGCTCAAATCTAAACTTGATGATTTAAAAGAAAAATGGGAAAAGCAAAAAAAGTTTATATCACAACTTCAATCTAAACGAGTCGAACTTGATAAATTAAAAGCAGAACTGGAAAAGGCCGAACGTGAGGTCCGCTTGGATAAAGCTGCAGAGCTGAAATACGGAAAAATACCAGAAATTGAAAAACTGATTAAAGAGCTTGAAGCTGAATGGCAAAAAATTCCTACCGATGATCGCCTGCTTCAAGAGGAAGTGAATGACGAGGATATTGCCCGCATCATCGCACGATGGACTAATATACCAGTGACACGACTGCTTGCAAGCGAGTCTGAAAAATTGATCCACCTTGAAACCGAACTCAAAGAAAGAGTTGTCGGTCAAAATCATGCCCTTAAAAAGATCGCAAGCGCTATACGCAGGTCGCGTGCCGGACTGGGCGAGGAGCAAAAACCCATAGGCTCTTTCTTGTTTCTTGGACCAACCGGTGTTGGTAAAACCGAAACCGCTCGAGCACTTGCATATTCTCTGTTTAACGACAAACAGGCAATGATCCGGATCGACATGAGCGAATATCAGGAACAGCATACTATCGCAAGGCTCATTGGCGCACCACCTGGATATGTTGGATATGAGGAAGGAGGACAGCTGACAGAAGCGGTCAGACGAAGGCCTTACTCTGTCATTCTTTTTGATGAAGTGGAAAAAGCACATCCTCAAGTGTTCAATGTCTTTTTGCAAGTCCTTGACGACGGCAGGCTCACCGATGGTAAAGGACGAGTTTTGAATTTTAAAAATACGATTATCATTCTCACTTCAAATATTGGTAGTGAGATATATGCCGAAAAACTTGGACAAAAAGAGATTGAGGCAAAAATCATAGATCGACTCAAAGATCATTTCAAACCAGAGTTTATAAACAGGCTGGACGGCATAATCATCTTCAATGCCCTGGATCAGGAAATGATAAAGGAAATAGTAGACATTCAGATCAATACTCTGACCGAAAGACTAAAAAAACAAAATTATGGGTTTAAAATTAGTAATAAATTGAAAGAATATCTGCAAGGAGTCGGTTTTGATCCTGTATATGGAGCAAGACCTTTAAAAAGAGTGATTAATGAAGTTATTTTAGATGAGGTTGCGCTCCAAGTTATCGAAAACAAGATAAAGCCAGGAGATAGTATAAATACCGATTATAAAGGTGGAAAAGTAGCAATTTCTGTAGAAAAACCGAATTGATAATAACGTCATCCTGAACTTGCCGTGCCTCGCCGGCAGGCGGGTTTCAGGATCTAGATTCCGAAATCACCGCTTAGCGGGATCCCGCAAAAGGCGGGATAAATTCGGGATGACGGATCAGATCGATTTATTGATCTCTTCAGCCAACTGTCCTATTTCTTCTTTTTCCATTTTGATAACTTCCGAAAATTTTATACCATGAATTCCGTTTTCGGTTTGTGGAAGGATGTGAATATGGGCATGATGCACTTCTTCACCAAGTGTTAAATAGCTAATAAATCTAGCATTTAAATATTTCTGAATTCCAAGTGATATTTTTTTAGCAACTTCCCAATATTCTCCAAACTTCGGCACATCATTCACCCAGCGGTAATGTTTTTTGGGAATAACCAGTGCATGACCTTTCACGCGGGGAAAAATATCCATAAAAGCAACATAGTTTTGATCCTCGTAAACTTTAAAACTCGGAATTTCGCCCTTGACGATTTTGCAAAAAATACAGTCTTCCATTTCATTCAAATCTTACACTATAATAAAAATATTGACAATCCGTTGAAAAGTTGTATGATAGTGTGTGAGAACCCTACAAAACTTATAAGTTATATTAAAACACCATGAAAATCCTTATCCCGGCTGACGTCCCTCAAGACATGCGAGAGACATATGAAAACAATTTTCGAACTCTCACTCACGATACCGGTAGATTGATGCTTTTTGCCGGTGACCAAAAAGTTGAACACTTAAATAACGATTTTTATGGCGAAGGTATATCGACCGAAGACAGTGATCCTGAACATATGTTTCGTATCGCCGCCAATGCAAAAATCGGCGTCTATGCTAGTCAACTTGGCATGATCGCAAGATATGGTCCAAGCTATTCCAAAGTTCCATATCTTGTCAAATTGAATTCTAAAAGTAATTTAGTAAAAACCGCACAAGCTGACCCGATGAGTGCGGCTTGGTTTGATGTTGAACAGGTTGTCGAGTTTAAAGAAAACAGTGGGCTCAAAATACTTGGAGTAGGATATACAGTTTATCTTGGAAGTGAGTTTGAGTCACAAATGTTGACAGAGGCAGCGCAAATTATTTATGAAGCTCATCAATATGGTCTTATCACCGTCATCTGGCTCTATCCACGCGGTAAAGCTGTAGCCGATGAGAAAAATCCTCACCTTATAGCCGGAGCCGCAGGAACTGCCGCAACTCTTGGCACTGATTTTGTCAAAGTCAATGCACCCAAAAAAGACGGTAAAAGTAATCCTGAATTATTACAGGAAGCAGTGAAAGCCGCCGGCAGAACTAAAGTTGTATGCGCGGGTGGCTCGACCGGTGAAGCCGAAAAATTTTTGAAACAGTTGCACGATCAGATTCATATCGGCGGCACAAGCGGGAATGCGACAGGTAGAAACATTCATCAGAAACCTTTGGAAGAAGCGATTAGATTCACAAATGCAATTTATGCGATAACTGTTGAAAATAAATCGGTTAAAGATGCACTAAAAATTTATCATACTGGAAGTAGTTCAAAACAGAAAGTAGTTAAAGGAAAGTCGGATATTGACTGATAAAGGTAATAGCGGATAGGTTATAGGGAATAGAATTAAAACTATCCCCTATAGGCTATACCCCCTTAGTTAAAATTTAGAAACAAATATGAAACGCATCAAGGTCGGTTTAAACGGTTTTGGTAGAATTGGTCGCGCTTTTGCCCGCATTGTATTTTCTAGAGATACGTTTGATCTTGTCCACATCAACACTCGTAAGACTCCAAACGAGATGCTTGCCTATCTTCTCAAATATGATTCAGTTTATCGGACATTTGACAAAGAGGTTGTTTCTGGTAATGACGGCATCAGCATCGACGGTAAAAAAATCAAGACAACTCTGACCGATGACCCATCACTTATCCCATGGGATAAAACCGGTGTAGATATTGTTGTAGATGCCACCGGTGCGTTTACTACCACTGAAAAATTGCAAAAACACATTCGCGGCAATGTAAAGAAAGTCGTCTTGACAGCGCCTGCCAAAGATGAAGAAACGACCCATGTGGTGCTTGGGGTAAACGACGAGAATGTATCAATGGAAAAGGAAAAAATCTGTTCAAACGCTTCATGCACAACCAACTGTGCAGCTCCACTTTTTAAAGTACTTGACGATGCATTTGGCGTTGAGAAAGGATTTTTAACGACAGCACACGCATACACAATCAGTCAAAGTCTGCTTGATGATGCCGGAAAAAAACCGGACCGCTCCAGGGCAGCCGCACTGAATATTATTCCATCAACAACAGGTGCCGCAAAAGCCGTTGCAAAAGTGATACCTCATCTGAAGGGAAAAATTGACGGCATGGCAATACGAGTACCGGTGCCAACTGTCTCATTTACCGATATTACGGCCATTGTTAAAAAGGAAACAACTATTGAGGAGGTGAACGCTGCCTTTAAGAAAGCTTCGGAAACAACTATGAAGGGTATTTTGGGATACGAAACGGCAATACTGGTTTCGTCAGATTACATAGGTTCAATCTATTCAGCGATTTTTGATGCCAACTATACAAAGGTGATCCAAGGGACCCTTGTGAAAGTATTTGGTTGGTATGATAATGAATGGGGTTATTCGGCCAGGCTTGTCGACCTTGTAGAAAAATTTTCTGCGCACATATAACTTATGGTTCCACCAGATATCAAATTTATCGACGAGGCCGAAATAAAAGGCAAAACCGTATTGCTTCGTGTTGACTTCAATGTCAGTATGAACCCAAACAACCTGACAATAGCAGATGATGCACGTATCAGACAGGCAATTCCGACTATTCAGTATCTTTTGAAAAATAAAAACAAGCTCATCATTGTCTCGCATCTTGGCAGACCAAAAGGAAAACCAGATCCAAAATTTTCTTTAAGAATTGTCAGCGATGACCTGCAGGGATATTTACCAAACTACAAAGTAAGGCTCATTAATGACTTTCTCACCGAAAATAAACAGACCTTTGATAATCAGACACCAAACGACGTGTATTTACTTGAGAACATCCGTTTTTATCCGGGAGAAAAAGAAGATGACCCAAAATTCAGTAAAAAACTCGCCTCGCTTGCCGAAGTATTTGTTAATGACGCATTTGGAGTTTCTCATAGAGCCAATTCTTCTGTAGTCGGTGTCACCAATTATATACCGTCATACGGAGGTTTGCTTTTAAAAAAAGAGATTGACATGATCTCACATGCTACACAACATCCGGAAAAACCAGTTGTCGCGATCATCGGAGGTGCAAAAATCTCAACAAAGATAAATGTTATTGATCGCTTGATGAAGCTTGCAGATTATCTCATTATCGGTGGCGCCTTGGCAAACACGTTTATTTATGCCCAAGGCATTGATATTGGTTCAAGTTTTGCGGAAAAGGACAAAGCAGAAGAGGCCAAAAAAATTATGTTTAAAGCCGCTCAAAAACATACAACTATAATTTTGCCGTCAGATTGCATTGTCGGTAAGCCAGACGAGCTGGAAAAAGGCGGTAGTGTGTGCAAGATTACTGAAGTACCAAAGGATTTACAAATTCTTGATATCGGTCCTGAAACAAAGGCCAGAATAGGTACTATTATTGCCAAATCAAAAACTATCATCTGGAACGGTCCCGTTGGCTATTTTGAAAACATTCACTATCGACAAGGTACAGATTTTGTTTATTATGTAATAACTGAAAATTCTGATGCAATCTCGGTAATTGGTGGTGGTGATACTCTGGCTGCCATATCAAAAAAAGAATATCTGGAAAAAATTACTCATATCTCAACAGGTGGTGGCGCTATGTTAGAATTTATTGAGAAGGGAACCCTGCCTGGAATTGAGGCATTGAGGAATAAAGGATAACTGTCTGTCATCCCCGACTCCGATCGGGGATCCAAAAATATAATTTATAGATTCCCGCTTTCGCGGGAATGACATGAAAAAATTATGGATCGCAATCTAGCACTAGAATTTGTACGTGTCACCGAAGCAGCGGCTATCGCAGCTGCCCGTTGGATCGGTCGTGGTGACAAAAATGCCGCTGATAAAGCGGCTGTGGATGCAATGCGAACTCGATTTAATAAGGTAGATTTTTCAGGAACAATTGTCATTGGTGAAGGCAGCAAAGATGAAGCACCCGAACTTTATACTGGGGAAAAAGTAGGTACCGGCACAGGTCCGGTCATGGATATCGCCGTTGATCCACTTGAATGTACGGAAAGTGTTGCTTATGGACGATACAATGCTCTCACTGTCATAACAACCGGTCCGAACAAAAGCCTACTTTCAGCGCCCGATACTTACATGGATAAAATTGCAGTCGGTCGTGAAGCAAGAGATGTCATTGATCTGGATACACCGGTTTCAGAAAATATAAAAAAAGTGGCCAATGCTCTTGATAAAAAGGTCGAAGATGTGACTGTAAGTCTGCTTGACAGACCCCGTCATGAAGGACTAATAAAAGAAATACGCGCTGCAGGGGCTCGCGTGAGACTCATCACGGATGGTGACATAGCCGTAGCCGTAGCCGCTTGTTTACAAGAAAGCCCGATTGATATGCTCATGGGAATTGGCGGTAGTACTGAAAGTGTTCTAGCTGCTGTTGCAGTCAAAATCTTAGGCGGACAGTTACTCACCAGATTTAAACCTAGAAATGAAAAAGATGCTGAAGCTCTAAAAAAATTAAATATTGATGTAAAAACTATTTTTAATGCTGAAGATCTAGCCCGCGGTGACAATCTGACATTTACGGCAACCGGGGTGATCGACGGACCGATGCTTTCCGGAGTTGTCATGACTCCTCACGCTATCATCACTCACTCAATTGTCATGCGTAGCGCTTCGGGGACAATAAGATATCTGACAACTCATCATCATGATGAACATTCTTGAAATTTGTAACTCGCAACTTGTAACTTTCATCCCGACTTTATCTTTTATTTTTTGAGTTATGAGCTATAAGCTACAAGTTACAAGAGAAAATTACGGACTACTAACTATATACACCACTCCCCGCTTGTCATCTGAAAGATACAAATAACCAGACTTATCAAACTCGATATCAACTGGGCGACCATAGGCTTCCGATCCTTCAAGAAAACCCGCAAGAAAATCTTCTTCGCTTTTTACAGTACTGCCATCGACGTCAAGTCTGACAACTTTATAGCCAATCGGCGCAGAACGATTCCATGATCCATGATATGCGACAAGTAAATCGCCGTTCCAATCTGGGAACTGTGATGAATCGATAAATTTAAGTCCAAGTGGTGCCGAATGCGCAGCTATGTTATAAACAGGAGCAACAGTATCGTCACAGTATGTTGGAGTTTCCTGTCCAAATGACTGATCGTAAATTCTGTTTCCATAACAAACAGGCCAACCATAATTACCACCACTTTTTAAAATATTTATTTCATCAGGAGGAGTATTGTCACCCAAAAAATCACGACCCATCTCGGTCCCCCAAATCTCTTGAGTTTTTGGATTTGTCGTAAGAAATACGGCGTTTCGCAAACCTTTTGCAAAAATTTCCGGAGTTTTGCCATCAGCGTCGGATATTATAACTGCCCCAATCCAGGGATGCTTTTCAAAACACACATCGCAAGTGGACCCCAGTGACACAAACATTTTTCCGCTATTATCAAAAGTGATTGAGCGAGTAAAATGTCTTCCGCCACTAGGTAACGCAAAAAGCAATCGATCCTGTTTCGCTTTTAAATTTACTTCATCAAATTCATATCTTATGATTTTGTCTTCCTCGGCAACAAACAGCCACTTATTGTAAAATGCGATCCCGTGCGGGGATCTTAATCCTTCAAGAAGAATGATATTTTCATCTGCTATTCCGTCGTTATTTTTATCGGGCATGGCGATCACTCTCCCGCCGTCTGGATCAGAGACAAGCATTGTTCCACGCGCAGACAAGGTAAGGTCACGGGCTTTACCTAAGTTTTTTGCAAAAATACCGATGTTATAGCCATCTGGAAGTTTTAATGGAATATCAATCGATTCTCCCATTTTTGAAGTTTGCTTACTTGCGGGTGGAAGGGTAGGATTTTTTTTTGATGGAAGGAGAGCCGGACGCAGATCGCCGATATTTTTTTGAATGTAAAAATAAATACCTGCAATAATAAGACAAATTATTCCGAAGATGATAAATTGTTTCATTAGAATTGTTGTTATCTGCAAGCTTATTCTATCACTTCAACGACTGTATCAACTGCAGATGGTGACATCACGGTCACAATATTTTTACTTTTTTCTATCGATGGCAACTTATCTTTACTAAAGATTTTACCGTCTTTCATCCAGTATATTGTAATATCAATGTAAATATTTTTATTCCAAAACGTTTGCTGTTCAACTGCTGGAAAACTGAAAATCATTCCATCAAAATTGTCCACCGGCTTGCGTACAAACATGAGTCCTTGTATCCATTGCTCTGGAGTTCCTGCGACTAGCAAGCACATATCTTTATTCTCTATGTTAACTTTCACAATTTCATAATTGGTAAAGCGTTCATCTTTCACCGGGCTACACTGTTTTGATAAAATATATTTTCCCGAAAATCCAATGACAACTATTAAAATTAAAACCAATATACCGATTATGATTTTTTTTGCAGAAAAATATTTCATAGATATTTATTACTACTGAATTGAATAAAGATAGTCATGCACTACCGTAGCAATAGTTCCCATACTTTTCGCGCTACATTTATCAAGAGTGTCTTGTGTTGTATGATAGTATGGATATTCAAAATCAATAAGTAAGAAACTTGGAATACCTACTCGGTTGAGTGGAGTATGGTCGTCGAAAATACTCTCTCCAACTTTATTTTGAAAAACATTGCTGTCAAATCGTTGTCCGATATTCCAAAAAGCTTCCACTTGATTGGGGGCATTTAGCGAGGATGACTTTTCTTTATAGATTTTTAAGTTTTTATCACACACCATATCCAAGACAATCGCCCCTATAGGCTTATTATCTCCGTAAATTTCATCCAAATTTTTAGCAAAATAAGTAGATCCTAAAGGTTCCCAATTACTATAGTCCCCACCTTGATTTTCTTCTCCTTCTTCACCATCGAAGAAAACTACATCAATACCGACATTTGGAGATATATTTGAGGTTGCAAGTTCACGAGACAGATCTACAAGAACTGCCACGCCAGAAGCTGAATCATTGGCTCCAGGCACTGCTTGATCTGGAGTATTTTTATCCTTATCGGCAAGCTTTTTACTATCGTAATGTGTCCCAAGCAAAATACGCCGCTTTTGCGTCGGATATAGTCGGGCAACGATGTTTGTTAATTTATTAACTTCTCCATTTTTTGCAGTATGTTCCCAGATTTGAGTACTGACTTCTGGAGTAAACTCTTTCATTTCGGCTAAAATAAAATCTTGTACTTTTGCATGCCCTTCTGCGCTTAAATACCTCGGTCCATAGCGAAGTTGTTGCGCGACAAGAGCTAACATTTCTTCTGCAATTGAAGATCTCACATCGAAACTTTTTTGCAAAATTCGACCGGTTAAATACTCAACTGGAGAAAAATTATCAGTGAGTACAGGATAAACAGAAAGTTCAAATCTCTTTGTATCAATGATTTGATTTCTAAGAGAACTAATTATTGGATTAGGATGTTTTGCTATTGATGGCAAGCTTAAGTCAATTTCTTTGTCGCTGTTGTAACCTACAAAGACAATATTTTGTGATTCGCGTTTTATTGGAGAATCAACCGCAAAAAAAAAACTGTTGGGAAAAACTGTCTGAAAAGTCCTTATTTCTGACATAATGAGCGATGGCTGTTGTCTTGATAAATCTCCTATCATGCTGGCTATAAAAATTCCATCAAAGTTGAGCTTTTCCTTTGCGATTGTAAAAAATTCTTGTGTCGTAAAGTGCGCTGGAACTGAAAATAATGAATAATATACATCACTAAAAATCAAATCATATTTTTTTTTAGAATTTTTGAGAAGTTGACGACCGTCAATTGTATCATTCTGTAGACGTGATGTATCAGATAACTTGAAATATTTTTTTGAGAGCTCAAACAATGAAGGTTCTATTTCGGCTACTTCTACTTTAACATCTGGTAACTCCGCGAGCAATGCTTTAGGAATTGAGTAAGCGCCGCCACCTATAACAAGAGCATTTTTTACTTTAGGAGTAAAAATTTTATAGATAGAATAATATTTGGTATAGTCAAAAACTAGATCTGTCTGATCATCGGAGTCGAGAAACATTGCCCCGGAACTACTCCTGTCTTGCTGGAAAAATCTCGTCGGTCGACCGAAAGCAACTCCATCATAAATGGTAATCTTTTCATAAACTCCATCTTTGCTATAAACGTCATTTTTATTTTGCTTAAATGGAGTGAAGAATATCACAACTACAATAAGTATAAATATGAAGATAGCACCTTTTGTATATTTTACATTTAATCCAAGAAGTGGTATAAACCCAAGAAAAAATAAAATTACTCCGACAGTAATAATAATTTGATTTATTCCAAATTTTGGTATAAGTACAAACCCTGCCAGCAAACTCCCTATGATACTTCCAAGCGTTGACCAAAAAAATATTTTTCCGGCCACACTCCCAACTCCCTGTTTGGGAAAATGAACGCTCTGCAATTTTATTGCGTATGGAGACAACATGCCAAGCAACAATCCAGGAAGTAGGAATAAAATCATCGAGGAGACTAATGGCCCTGCAGACATAGAAAAATTTGAGCTTAAAATCGGTAAGAAAATATTTCCAATAATATAAAGCAGAAGCAAAGTAAGCCCACTCAAAAGAATTATCCCAAAAAACCAGCGATATGATGGATGTCGATCGGCCATTTTACCACCGGCATAATATCCGAGACTTAATGCAGCTAAAATAACGCTTATTACGCTTGATACAGTAAAGATAGTATTACCATAATATGGAGACAAAATACGTACAGCAACTACTTCGACGATCAGTACCGAAGCACCTGTAATAAAAACTACAAAAAGCAAACCATTTTTCTTAATAAATCTCATAATTATGATTAAATGTACTGTCTCATCAAATTACTGAAATTCTGCGTTTAGCATAATTCAGGCATGGATGCAATTGTATTGGTTATAATTCATAAGTTATACTAAACATATTCTACCCTATGCACGAAGAAACATCTTTTGATCAAAAACTACAGCTGGTCAAGGAGACCAAAAAACCAATTGCCAAAACAAGACTTTGGTTTGACATGATTGTTTATAGCCTCATACTATTTATTGTTGTTTCTGGTTATTATCTAATTCAACGAGGTTCATTTAGCTTAGCCTTATTCAATCAAGTGATCGCTGATGTCGGTATGCTACTTATGGGACTTTCCTTTGCTCTCTCCGGCATCTGTTATTTCTGGAACTTTGCAGATCACTATATTATTTATCGAAAACAACTTGGAGTTGTGGGTTTTGCCTATGTAATATTACATGGTCTAATCTCACTTTTTTTTATACCGGAAAATGCTCCGATTTTATTTTATTATCTGGAAAAGGAAACTATATTGGCTTTCATCAGTGCTTTCATTGCCATATCTATATACACGATGATGGTCATCGTTTCAACAGATTCTATGATTCACAAGCTCGGTGGACATACTTGGCGGATACTGCTTCGTGTTGGCTACATTGCTTATGTTTTTTCACTTCTTCATATGTGGCTCAATAGTTATCCTTTTTGGCTAAGATATTTGACTGGACAAGGACGCTCACCATTACCGTCATTTGGACTTCTGACATTTTTGGTAGGTGTTTTCGTAATCGTTCTTCGCCTTGCAGTTTGGATCTCGACATCAAGAAAAAAAGAAATGATACAATCTTCATCATCATGAATCCTAAAATACTCAATCATTTCAAAAAAAACGATGTAATTTTATATGAGGCGGCACTGACCTACGATGAACCGCTCGAACTTAAAGTGAGAGATGATCTTTTTTTACATCTTTGTAAAGACATCATTGGTCAACAACTTTCTGGTCGCGTCAGTGACGTGATATTTGGAAGATTTGTAAAATTATTTCCGACTAAAAAACTTTCACCTAAATTGGTACGGAAAAAATCTGTTGAAGAGCTGCGATCGGTCGGTATGTCGTACGCTAAAGCGCGCTTTATCATCGATCTTGCAACTAAAGTTGATGACAAAGTGGTAAAGCTTGAACATCTTGAAAAAAAGTCAAATGAGGAAGTGATCGTAGAACTGACAAAAGTCAAAGGCATCGGACCATGGACTGCAGAGATGTTTCTTATGTTTTCTCTGGGTAGACCTGATGTGTTTTCGACAGGTGATCTGGGACTGAAAAGGGCAATTCAAAAACTTTATAAAATCAAAAAAGAGCCAACTGCAAAACAGCTACTTAAAATCAGTGCCCCATGGTCGCCTTATAGAACTTATGCTTGTTGTGTACTGTGGGACTCAATTGATGGATAGAAAAAGGTAAAACATTGAGCTTGGTCAAGAAGTAGCAAATTCATTCTTAAAGATTAGGGGAAGCGATTCAATGCTTTGTAGCATATGACAGCGTGGGTCAAAAGTGAGATATTTAGAATATTTTGTTGGAACGATTGCAACCGGTAGGCCAGCTTGTAAAGCGTATTGATCGGTAAGAGTGTCTCCAACATGTAAGCATTCGTTGGGTCTTACACCATAATGATTAGCAATCGCGTAAAAATATGCAGGATTACTTTTTCTTCCTGGTACGAGTCTGCCGTGCCCTATGAAGCTGAAAAATTCGGAAAGAGAAAAATGTTTAAGATATCTCTGTATTTGTGATTTATTTTCTCCAGATCCTGTAGCAAGATGCACCATGCGGGAAAGATTTTTTAGAACTGAAAGTACACCGTTTTTCATTTTCATATTGGCGATCATGCGATCTCCATAATAACATTCATTCATTTTTTTCTTCACCTGGGTGATCTGTTTTCTTGAAAGAGAAAGACTATAAATGCAGTCATCGAAACCGTGAACTGCATAAAATTCTGGGTCAATTTGTACTCCAATCACTTGTAGTACCTTTTGTAAATACGTGAAATATATCTCATCGGTATTAAACAGTACGCCATCTACATCAAAAATAACTACTTTAATTTGCATGATAATTAAAAACTAACCTACAGCATTTTCTTTTTTCTTTAAAAATGAAAAATCCACCTGCACCAAATGTCATGTCCATAACTCTCACTAAAACACCAAAAGTAGAATGAAGCTCCCTCGAGCTAACGCTTGGAGTTTTACGCGAAGGGGATAAATGGATGAATTTAGAGTATATCTTGGAGGAATCAGCATGGAGTATAGTTTACCAAATATTGCCTAATATTACCTAATATTGCCAGATATGTCCTTCATGAATTCAGCCAGCTTCGGGGCTATTTCCCGATTAGCCTTTGTATTTGGATGCGAGTCACGCGAAAACCAGGGACAATAATCACGTCGAAGCATATTGGCATTTTCTCCTATTTTATCTGCTAGCAAATCAAAGAAGTCAAAAACTTTTAAGTTTTTACTGCCTTCAATCAGCTCGCTTTTCATCCAATTTGCAAGCTCTCGAGCTCGTTTCGCCCAGTCAGGTCTTGTAACTTCTAAACGTAAAGGCGGTGACGTAAAAACGATAAATAATTTATCGGGATATTTTTTTAGAGAATTTGCTACCTGTGTGTAGTATTTTTTATGCTCTTCAAGTTTTTCATCTGACTCGATTTTTGTAGTCGGAAAACAATTTTTGAACATGATGATGTCGTGATTAAGTATTTGTTTAAGAGTAAAACTAGTAGGATCTCGCGAGAAAATGTCTGCGTACTCACGAGGCGAATTGTTACTTAGGACTATGTCGAAATCTTCTCCGGTAATCTGTCCGTTTTTATCAGTCAACCCTGTATGAAATGTGAACATCGCAAGAAGTCTCGGAAAAATCGGATACAAATTGTATCCATGATCCCAAAACTCAATATTCTGTAGTTTTTCTCTTACTAAATCACGAACCTTTCCATACTTTATCAAGTTGCCACCAGTCGAGTGATGGATGAATAGAAGCTTTAGATTTTTGGTCATCAAAAATATTATACTGATATTAATGTCCACAAAAACAATAACCCGTATCATCATAGGCGCAACGATTTTCGTCCTAGTCATTATCATCTTCTACGTCCAATCAAATCTACAACAAAACGTTGATCGTGAGATTGTCGTCGAACCTGAACAGGTCGAAGCAACCGAACCAAAAAAAAGTAAAGATTCGATGACCACCGATCGTCTGCAGGAAATTGAAGACAGTATCGCCAAACTCGAAAGAAATGAAGTAGATCAAGATCTGGCTATAAAAGACCTTTCCGAAAAAAATGAAGCCACTGTAGCCGCGTCTTCAACTGCTTCCGACCATAAAATACTGACAACGACGAATGCCAAAGGATCGAGTTTTACTACCACTTCTACAAGCTATTCACCCATGGCCATGTTTGTCAATATTAACTGTCCAGTACAATGTACGCTGTGGATAGAATTTTACACCTCTTCTAAAAACAATTCTGCAAATAATGTTAATACTTACGGGGTTTTTCTAAACGGGCAAGATCAATCGACATACAGCCAGGCAACTATTCCTGTTGCAAACGGGAGTGTTTCGATCGCTTTAAATACTTCTTTATCAGTGGCGGCAGGGACACACACAGTCGAGATCAAGACCAAAACTTCGGGTGGGACGCTGACATCAGATGTATCGTCATTGCAGGTGATGGGGATTGAGAGGTAAAATTCTGTGTGGTACAAAATATATCCTTATCAAAAGCTAGACGCATATCTTCGCAATGCAAAATAAGCTCTAACAATATGATAAAATAGTGTCACATCGGGGCGTAGTTTCCGCTAAAAGCGGATCCGCCTTTGGCGGACAGATGGCTTATGAAAAACTGGTATGTTTATTTTATGCAGACTAGACAGAATAATAAGGTATATGTAGGTAAAACATCAAAAGAACCAAATGTAAGAGTAAAAGAGCATAATAATGGAACAAATACTTGGTCAAAAAATAATGGACCATTTAAACTTGTGTACTATGAAAAGTATTTTTGCTTAAAGGATGCAAGTCAAAGAGAACTTTTTTATAAAACAGGGTTAGGACGTAATTTAAAAAAATTAATTGTAGATTATTTAATATCTATCACATAACATTCGGGGCGTAGTTCAGATGGCCAGAACGTACGCTTTGGGAGCGTAAGGTCGCGAGTTCAAGTCTCGCCGCCCCGACTAGACAAAGTAGTGTATCAAGATTTACAAAAGTTTTTTTACTTCTTGTTGAAAGAATAGTTTTACTTTGTTCTAATCCAGAGTTTCTATCATTTCCGGCATTACATCCTCTTCTGCATCATCGAAATAAATAAAACTTTTCAATAGATGCAGTCTATTAACCTCTATCTCCGCATATTTTTTTTTAAATAAATCCAAAAGTTCGTGTAAGGGTTTTTCGCGCTGGCAAATTGTATAAAGATCAATAAAATCACGTTTTTTGCCCCGTGAAGAAATGGCATCAATTTTCATGCAGCCAATATCAATGGTACTAGAGATCTCGATATTTTGAAATTGTGTAGTTTGATTAAGTAGTTTATAGGGATATTCAAAAAAACTCAGTTTCACTTTATTAAGTTGTCCATTAAACGTTTTAAAATCGTTTTGAAATATCTCAAGCTTACCTGCATCTTTTAAAGATGAGATAATAACTTCCGGTTGTTCAGCATGAGGACTAAAAAAATCTAAATCATGAGAGAAACGATGACCAAAATGTAATGACAAAGCTGTTCCTTCGGCTAAATAGTATTTGGCAACAAAGGAAACTTTAGTTAATAGTTCCAGATTTGCCTGTGTTTGTTTTGAAAGTCCTTTTGTAAACACAAAATATCTTGAGGATTAATATCAAAATATAATGAGTAAAACACTCCACTTTTGCGACTTAGTAATTTTGATGTACGAATGACTTTGTTAATATCTTGAGGAGTATAAATTGAATTAATCCAACGTAGCGCTTCCTCATTACCATACTCAAGTAAACGTTCAATAATATATTTTTTGTTAGTTTGTATATTGATTTTTTCTGGCTGAACATCCCAGAAATATTTAGTAATGTATGAAGGCAATGTTTGTTCGATCATACCAATATTATAACTCATTTTGGCCTTAAAAAGTTAGTCTCGCCGCCCCGACTTTGGACCTTTGTAAAAATTTAATATTGATTTCGCAAGACAGCTTATAGAAAATTTAAACTAGTAGACTATTAGTAATTCAAAATAATTTTGATTATTGCAACGAGTGCAATAATTGTCCAAATAATATTGAGAACTCCTGGTTGATATGCTTTTTTATATAGAGAAATAAGCGCAATCCCGATAGCTCCTGTTAGGTTAAGAAGTTGATACAAAATACTATTCGACTGAATAAATGAAAAACTTACTAAAGCATAAGCGCCAACAATTGCTATAGTTCCATACCATCCAATAATCTCTATAACTCTTTGTTTCATATAGCTAGTATATCAACATATGAACAATCAATAATTTTACTTACGAAAGTATAATGTTTACCAAATACAGGTTAAAATAAGATATGGATGGTAATCCCGAAGTGCCGTTAATTCAACAACCCATACTACCTAATACAGAAACTAAAGAAACTACTCTTCAGGATCAACGTAATTTTACATTTATAGTAGATGCTACCAGTAGATTAGATTATTTACCTGCCGATGTTACAAACAAAATTAAAGAGTTTATAGAGGATCACAGTGATAACTTTAACATTCAAATACAAGTAAATGGTGATAAAGTTTCAATTTTAAATCAAAGTGAAGGTACATGGTATATCTTGGATAAAACTGAGCATATAGAAGAGAATTTTGAAGGAGAGAAAGTATTAGTAACTTCACCCAATATATTAGAAGTTGAACCGGGTGCCAGTATTGCGATTGATAATCGTTTGAGTGATTATAGTGTTCATTTCGGTTCAAAAAAATCTGTTGAGTCCTACGATCCTTTATCACCAAATTATCGCATACCGTTAATAGATGTTTTTTGTCTTGCTCAAAACACACCACTAGATGACATTAAAATAAAACCTTCAAGTTGGGTAAAATTTAAAGAAAGATTAAGTGGAACAGATGAATATTCAAGGCGAAGATACCAAGTGGAAATGAATAGGGTAATTCGTTCACAGCGTGTTTTCATGGAAAGGGCAGATATTCCCAAAAAATCTATCGATAAATATGAAGAATCTTTACTTAATGGCGAAATGGAAATTGTTCATCTTAATTCTGCAGGCAAATATGATTCTCAAAAAGGTGTAATGCAGTTTGGATATGATCCTAAACTATTTCACAGAAATTATAAGGGAGTATCCAAGATTATTGCACATGAAGCAGTTCATTATGATCCGAAAAAATCCTTCTTTATTAAAGAATTTGAATCAGCTATAAAAAAATGTTCAAATTTGTTTGAAGAACCTGCAGATCTGCCAGCACGAGCTGCATTAGAAGGGTTTACTGAATTTATTACTCACTTGATAGATGATGAACCGGTAGAACACAGCGATTATAAAGATATTTCTTATTCTGATGCTGTCGCTGTAGCAAGAGATATATATCTAACAATTGCACAAAAAAAGGTAAAAAATATGCCAACTTAGTAATGAGTTATTTCAATTTAGGAGATTATAATTCGTTTATGCAATTTTTTAATGAAGGTTTAGAATTACAGTTAGGTCAAGCTCCAAATTATTTGTACGATCATTTTAGAGGTTTCAAAACACGTGATCAATTAGAAGGAAAATAAATATGTCAACTATCTAGATTAATAGATATACCTAAAGAGCATATTATTATCAAATTTTAATCTTTCCTTTTCCCAACAACATAATATAGTAGCCGTCAACAGTTCAAGATCCATCGCTTTCTCGAGGCCATTTTTTTAAATACTATTCCGATTTTGTAGTTGTAACATTCATTATCGGTTTTTTCGTCTCGATCACACTTACAGCAATATCTTTAATTTGTTGTGTAGCTCTTTGCAGTTGCTGCTTCAGATCTTTTATTTCTTCATTCTGATTTGTTATTATTTTCTGCAAATTTGAAATAGTCAGTTGACGTATTTTTTGTTCTCCTTCAATTCCCTTTCTCTCTAAGTTATATTCAGTTTCTAGTTCGTGCCTTACACTTTCATCAGTTTTTTTGATTGCTTGTACAACTTTTATTTCAAGTTGCTTTTCGAGCGTGGTCACTTGTGTCTGTAAATTTTTAAACTCTTCTTCTTTCTCCAGGATATCTTGCTCACGTTTTTGCAATGCTGTCTCGATTTGTTTCCTTTTCTCCCTATATTCATCTTCTTCTTTCTGACGTTTTATTTTGAGATCATATGTATATTCTTCTTCCTCACGTTTCTTTTGTTTTTGTAACTCTATTTTTTCTGCTTCCCATTCCTCACGTATTCCATTCATTTTTTTCTCTAATGTAAGCTCTTCTTCTTCTTTAATAGTTATAAAGTTCTGTAAAGTAGTTGCCTGAACTTTAATCTTATGCATCAGTTCTATTTCTTTTCTTATCTTATCTGACTCATCCTTCAGGATATGTAACTTTTCTGATTCTTCAACAAGTCTGTCCACAATCTCACCAAGATTTTTATTTATCTCAAGTCGAAGTCCTCCTAGTCGACTTACTACTTGGTTTGGAGTTTGAGAAGTAACTTTCTCCGCATCTTTTTTCTCCTTAGAAGTAATTAGTTGCATACTTTCACCATCTCTTTCTGCTAACTCTTTCGTAAGTTGTTCATAAGCAGTTAAAATTTCTTGTTTTGTACTTTTGGCAGAAACTGCGGTTTTTGGCATAGTGATAGTATGAATAGATAATTGCAACGATTATATCAAATAATCGATGAAATACAAACACGGCATGATGAAGGTAAGAGTTCACACTTCTTGACACACACCTGCCTGCCGCAGGCAGGTTGTCATTCCCGCGCCGTGCCTGCCGGCAGGAAGGCAGGAATCCATTCTCCAGACTATTTCAACAATCTGGATCCCCGATCGGGTCGGGGATGACACACAATAATAATTGATATATTATGATAGAGTTTTGTCAAGACTTGTGAACTCTTACTTACTTCTCGACGCATTGATAATATGTACATAATGTACTAATATAGAAATATGACACTTACTGTATCTATCGGAAAATTCCGTCAAAATATTGCAGATTATATTGCAAAAGCAAAAGAGGGTCATATTATTGTTTTAAAAGATGAAAAAAAAGGGCAGGAAATTGGCCAGCTTGTAGGTAAAAAAACGTTTAATCCTCAAACTTTTGAAAATGCTATTCACAATGTTTCAGGAATTTTTTCTGCCAAAAAACACCCTGAATGGAAAACAAAACAGGATGTAATAAAATGGGTCAAACAAGGTAGACAAATTGCCGATCGTAACTTCTAAAAATATGTATTTAATCGATACTGACATACTTATATGGGTATTACGAGGAAATAAAGAGTACCAAGACCTCCTGCTTGCGCTTAAAGATAAAGCGGCGCTATCTATATCCACGATAACCATTGCGGAAATATATAAAAATATTTTCCCTTCTGAAATAGTTAAAACCGAAAATTTGTTCAATGAGTTTCAAGTATGGGATGTGACGACGGAAGTAGCAAAACAAGGAGGATTATACTGGCAGCAGTTTGTAAAGCAGCTACGAACTCTTAATCTAACGGATTGCCTTATTGCAGCAACAGCACATATAAATAATGCAACACTCGTCTCTTTGAACTTAAAACATTTCCCTATGAAAGATATTCAAGTTGTAATACCTTGATCCTATTTCTAGTAAATATATTCACGTAGATTATTATTCTTACAATCCAATACATTTATATTCAGATTAGCGTTATCCCAATTTTCAATTATTTCCTTCATCAAAAGTTCAAGGTTCTCTGCTTCCTCTCGACAAACATATATAATGTATTCATGTTCCCACGCGTAAAAAATCGTCACCTTTTTATCACCCCTTTTCTCATCATTCTTCTCATTATTGCAATTCAAACTGGCATATTGGAATACAAAAAATCACTTTCATTTGAAGACGTTGCCGGAGCAACAACCGCTGTAACTGAAGTCGATTTTTCAAAAATGGAAAAAACAAAAGTTATTGAGGTGGTTGATGGTGACACGATAAAAATTGAAGAGGGAAGAACAGTTCGCTACATAGGAGTTGATACTCCAGAAACCAAACATCCAAAAAAGCCGGTCGAGTGTTTTGGACGCGAGGCATCCGATGCGAATAAAGCATTGGTTGAAAATAAATATGTTTATATTGAAAAAGATATTTCAGACATCGACAGATATCAAAGAATCTTGAGATATGTTTATCTCCCTAATCCCGAAAACACTGGTGAAGCGATTTTTGTGAACGAATACCTGGTAGAGCAAGGCTATGCTCACCTACTTACCTACCCGCCTGATGTTAAATATAATGAGATTTTTAAAGCCGCGGAAAAGATAGCGCGAGATGAAAATCGTGGACTTTGGGGAAAATGTAACTGAATCTACTTCCTTTTTAAATACAATACAGCAATAAACGTAGTGATCGGTACCGCGGTGACAATTCCGATACTGCCGACAAGCGTCCTTACAATCTCTGTTGCGACGATCTCCATACTTATTACTTCACTGTATGAAAATCGCGAAGTGTTGAAAAGAACAAACAAAGGCAATGCGGCACCAGTGTACACAAGAATTAAAGTGTTAACCAATGAAGCGATATGATCACGTCCCACATCCATCGCTTCTTGATAAAGCTTCCTGCGATTATAATTTGGATTGGCTTTTTTCAGCTTTGCAACGATTGATGTTTGCGAAATTGTGATGTCATCGAGTATACCCATGGAGCCGATGATGATACCGGCAAGTAGTAAACTTCTGATGTTGATGTTCTCTCCAAATGCCTGAATATATACGGCTTCTTCTGCGGCAAAGCCTGTGAGTTTTGCATAAATAACAAAAATATAAGCCAGAAATGCAGTGACAATTAGCCCGACAAACGTGCCGATGACAGCAATCGTAGTCTGTGTTTTCAATCCATGTGAGATGTAAAACGTTGCCGGAATGATAAATAGTCCCGCAAGGAGTGCAACCAATATAGGATCATTGCCGATCATGATCTGCGGTATAACCATGCGTACGATGATAAAAAAAGTAGCCACCATCGCAACAAACGAGAGTGCGCCCTTGAGTCTGCCAACGACGATGACAACGATCAGAAAGAGAATAAATAACAAAAAAAGTGGGGTTCGCCTAACATGATCTTGAATTAGCGCTGATTGGATCCCACTCTGGCTTTGAGTCAGAACCACGATAACTTGATCTCCTAATCGTAGATTTTGTGCTTCGATCTGCCTGGTGTCAAACAAGGCGACCGGATATTTTTGATCTTTCCGGTCGCCGTTCACGATCACCACCTCAACCTTGTTTTGGTTCAGTGATATAATTTCGGCTTCGTATCTTTGCTCCGCAACCTGGGCATGAACTCTAGGAGCATTAAAAAAAATAAAAATTATCATTATGATAAGAAAACCGAGCAGGTGGCCGAGCTGGAGGGATCCCGACATGCGCGCACGGTATTTCAGGAGCACTGGCGGGAGGAAAGCGAGGACGGAATCTGGAACGGAAACTGTATAGTAAAAACTATTCATACTAATTTTTCGCATCAACCCCAATAGCTTCGGAGACATTTGCATAACCATCATTTTGCAGCAGATGAACGAGGTCGCGATTTATCCTTGCAATTATCTGTGGTCCTTCAAATATCATGCCTGTGATCATCTGTACTAGCGTTGCGCCATTTTTAATTTTACGATATGTATCCTTTGTATTAAATACTCCTCCACAACCTATGATGACTAGTTTTTTCCCGACATATTTATAAGCAAGTTTTATCAGTTCATCCGATCTTTTTTGTGTCGGCTTGCCGCTGAAATTTCCTTTACTCCACATGACAACCTCCAAAGGGTCAAGTGCTTTATCTTCCCTGTTCTTTTGTAAATTTCCAAAAATTACACCGGCAATCGGATATTTTACGATGACATCAAGCATATGTTTTACTTCGGTATCCGATTTTTCGATAGGCATTTTTATGAATACGGGTTTTTTGATTTTTATTTTTTTTACAGCATTCAAAAGTGAGTTTAAATTTTTAGGAGGATAAAACGATACCGAGGTCTGCAAATTGGGACAGCTTATGTTGAGTTCATAATAAGCGTTTTTTACTTTTGATTTTCCAAACATTTTAAAGGCAGAAATGATGTCATCTATTGCCTGTTTTTGAGTTTTTATTGCGCTTGTGTTGGTAACGCCAATACTTATCCCTAGCGGAAATGAAAAATTCTGCCCGGTAAGCCTGCGGATGATCGCCCGGGCTCCTGGATTGCGAAAGCCTTTATTAACCAAAAGTGAGCGCGATTTTTTTAACCTACCAAGACGTGGTTTTTCATTGCCTTCACAAGGGTGGTTTGTAATAGTTCCAACGGTTTCAAACCCAAAACCGATAGCAGGTAGTATCTGTGGAAAGGCTGCGGTGTAATCGTATCCTGCGGCAAGCCCGATCGGATTGGCAAAATCGATATTGGCAACTTTTTGCTCAAGTGCACTGTGTCTATAACGAAAATACAGATCAAAAACTATTCTAAACGGCACTACTTTACCAAACCAGTAGCCAAAAAACATAGCATTCTCATGGACCCATTCGGGATCAAATGCAAAAAACAGCTGACGAATGACCGACTGGTAAAGCAGTTCGACTTTTTTCAAAAAAAATATCCTATATTCATGCCAAAAAGTGTAGCGAACGAGAAAGTAAAGAACAAAACTGGTAACTGCAGAAAATAGACAGTACAAACACCATGCATACAGCACTAAACCTTGAATAGAAATGAGATATAAGGAAGCAACAAAACCGATAGCTGTCAAAATAAATGAGGTCCGAATCCAAACAATTTTACCGGAATAAAAAGCTATAAATAAACTTACAAAAATCAAGGCATAATGGATCGTGCCAAGAAGAGCGATTGGAATTCCAAACAGGGTCGCATACACACTTTGGAGCACCTGGCCGCAATCATTGATAAAACCTACATGACAGGGTGGGATGGTGTTTGCATAATGTTGATAGCTAAGATACAAAGCGTCTAGAAAACCTATTGCAGTAAGAATAAGTGATGCGACAGCAAAGCCGCTGGTGATTTTACCTGAAGACCGTCGAAATTCCATCATATTATTTTACCATGAATTGTCTCGACAATTCTTTCTCCCATCTCAACTGCAAAGTTTGTGCCTCGATCCCAAGGGTAAACTTGCTGCATGTTGGCTAGAAATACGTTTTCAATCGGTGTTTTAAAAGGCATAATCTTTTTGGAATAATTCGTATACACGATAGGCTGGGCAAAAGGTGCTTTAAAAACGTAACTATTGATCAGATGTTTTTTATAATCTTTATTAAGTTTCATCAAATGTCCATCATACTCTCGCAAAAGCTCTTCTTTTGTCAGAGAAAAATACTTGTGATTATGTGGCAAATAATTTCCAACATACACTAGTCTTTTGCCGTCATAATATTTTTTATCAATAAAGTTGGTGTGTTC
>Ga0209542_10000453_pt1 | contig 98480 bp, 122 predicted proteins | sample RifCSPhighO2_01_FD_184028 | JGI IMG/M metagenome (GOLD analysis project Ga0209542, IMG submission 184028) | Soil microbial communities from Rifle, Colorado - Rifle CSP2_plank highO2_0.1 (SPAdes) (version 2) | ecosystem: Environmental > Terrestrial > Deep subsurface > Rock core/Sediment ...
AATGTTTATTTAGTGAACCGAGTGAAATAATTGAAGGATGTAGTAGATTGGGGGTAATTAATACTGCAGTTTACTCTATTGCTTCTTTGCAGGTAATGCAAGTGATTAAAATAATAATTAAAGAAAAGTATTGCAAGGATTTAATTGTTTATGATGTATGGAAAGAGAGATTAGAAAAGATTAAGGTTATTAAGAAAGAAAGTTGTTGTAATACTTTTGAATATTTAGAAGGTAAAAATTATAGATCTGTACAGAGATTATGTAATGGTAAATATCAGGTAGATACAGGAAAGGTTAGTTTAATTGAATTAAATCAAAAATATGGTGGTGAAGGAAGTATTTATTTTTTGAAATTAAAGGATGTTATTTTTTTTAAGGATGGGCGATGTTTAATTGATGCTCGTTCTGAAGATGAGGCTAAGGCTATTTTAGATAGATATTTGTAAAAGAAATAATTTTTGGTTAGGTTATAAAGAAGAATTATTAGCTATTTTTTAATTGCTATATCTTTAAAAATTTTGTATTAATATAACAAAATATGAGTTCTGTTATTGAGTTATATAAAGCTGAAAGAACTAGATGGTTAAGGACTTTTAGTGAGACTATTTCTAAAATGAGGGAAAAAAATCAGACTAGACCATTTAGAGAAAGACAGAGAATAGAAGAGATTTTTGATAGATATGGATCTTATAAAACTATGGATCTCACTTGCTTGGCTGAATCTTTAGATATTCTTTCTGGAAGATACTATAAATTTAGGTGGGATTATGAAGATAAAGCTAAATCGTTTTATTTGTTTTGTTTAAAGGTGGGATTAGAGGGTAGATATTTACCTAAAACCTATGTGATTTTTGATAAGATTCTTGAATCTGTTTGGGAGAGACAAAGGACCATAATTAAACCTTCTCCGGAATTGGATTTTTTGTGTTTAAGCTTATTTGAAGATTTTTTAATAGGGAAACTAGGGATTGAAATAGAATCTAACTCTGTATCGTTAAGAAAATTAACATACGATGAGGTTTACAGACAATGCGCTGAAAAACGTGTAAATTTTAGGGATATAGAAAGACATTTAATAAAGTTTGAGGAATTGGATAAAAATTTTATTAAGAGTATTGCTAAAAATATTGCTCAGATTGGTTCCTAAAGACTTATAAATTTAATTAAATTTTATAAAATAGATGAAAGTATATATAGATCGTGGGTGTAGAAATGTAGAAATTACTAAAGAATTGGTTCAAGATATTTTATTTGAATTAAATATAAACCCGACTACAGTTTTAGTTAGTGTTAATAATGAATTAGTTGATATTAATTACAAAGTGAAACAAGGAGATAAAGTAGAGATATTGAGTGTGATTTCTGGTGGTTAATTGTAAAAGATGTAAGGACAAGCCAATATATAATCGATTATGCAAGAGTTGTTTTTTAAGATATTTTGAAAAAAAGGTAAGAAAAACAATTAGAGAGTTTAAATTAATTGAAAAAAATGATAGAATTTTAGTTGCATGTTCTGGGGGTAAAGATTCAACTAGTATTTTGTATTTGATGAAAAAAATTTTTTCTAAACGAACTGATTTAGTAATTGAGTCTATAGCTATTGATGAAGGTGTTAAAGGATATAGGGATGAGAGTTTGAAATTTTTAAAGGGTTTTTGCAAGAAAGAAAAAATTAGATTACATACCTATTCTTTTAAAAAAGAGTTTGGAAGGAATTTAGATGAGATCATCAAAGGAAAGAAACCTTGCTCTATTTGTGGTGTTTTACGAAGAAGATTATTAAATGAAAAGGCTAGAGAGTTAAAAGCAACTAAATTAGTTACAGGGCATAATTTAGATGATGAATGTCAAAGTATTTTAATGAATCAATTTAGAAGAAATATAAGATTAGGGGCTAGATTGGGGCCTAAAACTGGTGTTTTGGATGATGAGAGTTTTGTTAAAAGAATCAAACCTTTTTATTTAATGTTAGAGAAAGAAATTGCGGTTTATGCTTTTTTGAAGGGATTTATGACTAAGCTAAATGAATGCCCTTATGAAAATCAATCTTATAGAAGTAAGGTTAGGGATATGATTAATGAATTTGAACAAAAATACCCTGGAACTAAGAGTTCTATTATTGCTTCTTTTTTGGAGATAATACCTTTTTTAAAGAATGAATATGGTTCTAAAGGGGATTTAAAATTTTGTAAAGAATGTGGTGAACCTTGCTCTCAAGATATTTGTCAAGTTTGTAATATTATTAAAAAAATTAGTTAATTATAAATAATCTTTATTTTTGTATTTTAGGCATCCATATACAATGTAAATTCTATAAGTAATTCATTTTTAACTCTTGGCGAAAAGGTTAAATATACGTAGAAAAACAAGGAATTAGGGATAGTATGGTTAAATGCAAATGTGGGAATCTAGTAGATATTAAAGAGATGAAATATGGATTAAATGGAAAAGAATTGATTTGTAATCAATGTCATCAAGTTCAACAAGCTAATTTCAAGAGAAAGATTTTTGGTGGTAATATAGGAATAAATAAAATTGTGGGTAATAAAAAATTAGGATCTGGGGATAGAATGCTTTATTATTGTGATCATTGTGGATTTAAATTTTCTAGAAAAAAAGATTTTTTATTTAATGGAAGATGTCCGAATTGTTCAAAATTTGCAGTAAAAGAAAGGAAAATAGAATTAGCCCAGAGTTTAATAGATGATGTTGATAAATGGGAAGAGACCAAAATATTAAGACGATAGGTTATATCTCTTTAGCTTATGATGAATTGTACTTGGAGGAACAATTACATAAGTTGGATTTGATAAAAGAGAATATTAATATTTCTGGGAGAGTACTCGATATAGGTTGTGGTACTGGTATTTCTACAAGATATTTTAATGCGCTTGGTATTGATCCTTGTAAGGAATTAATTGAGATTGGTTCTGGTGATTTAAAAGTCGCTAATGGAGAAGATCTATGGTTTAAAGATAAAGAATTTGATTTTGTTACTTGTATTACTTCTTTGCATAATTTTGAGGATTATAATAAAGGATTGTTTGAGATGGAGAGGGTATTGAAGGATGAAGGAAGATTAATTATAAGTTTGTTAAAAAAATCTAAAAGATTTAAAGATATTTCTGAAGTAATTGAAAAAATATTTATTATTTTTAATAGGATAGATGAAGGTAAAGATATGATTTTTTTTTGTGAGAAAAGGATTTAAATAATAATTGTTGTTTTTATAATTATTGCCCGAGTAACATAACTGGATAATGTACCGGACTCCTAATCCGGAGATTGCAGGTTCAAATCCTGCCTCGGGCGCTATCTTAACTTATAGAATCTTTCTGCATATTTGCATTTATTCATTATTCCAGCAATAATTGCTTTGTAAACTATTGGGACTAATAATGTGTAAGTAAATACTTTTTGTGATTTGAATTTTTTTAAGGCTTGTATCTTTTTTTTAAACGTTGTTGAAATGTCTATATATATTCTTGGGTGGGATTCTTCTATAACATTCCATACTTCAAATGCATAAAAAGAAATTTTTTTTTGTGGGTCTAAAGAGACTAATATTTTAGTGATTGCTTTATTTACTGCTCTGTGGTCTGTATGAGCATCAAATGAAGAATGTGTAAAAATTTTAGTTGGTTTAAATTCTATAATTATTTCTTTTATTTTCTTTTCTATTTCAGGAGTATCTAATTCTTCACTTAGTTTTCCATCTTTTAAACCTAAAAAGATTGTTTCTTCTGTTCCTAAAAATTTACCTATCTCTTTTGCTTCTTTTAGTCTTTCATTTATTACTATCTCTTTATTTAACCATGGTGAAGAACCCTCACCATTAGAAACTAAAACTGTAGTTACATTAATATTCTCTCTAGCGAACTTTATTATTGTACCACCCATGCCAATAGTTTCATCATCAGAATGTGCTACAAAAACTAGAATTTTATCTTTCATATATTAAATAAGAATTAATTGGTTTTTAAAACTATTTTTTTTCTACTGTTGTCTCTTTAGCTACTTCTTTAGCTGCTTTTTCTTGTTCTTTCTTTTTATTTGCCTCTTGCACTTTTTTTTCTAATTCTTTTTGTAAGACTTTAAAACTTTCTAATTTTTCTTTTGGGGTTTCTGTTGTTTCTGATTTTATTTCTTTATCATATTTGCCAGCATTAACCTCTTTAATTATATCTATTGCTTTTTTATTTTCAACTAAGACGCCCATTGAATTACATGATCCTAAAACAATTTTGATAGCTGATTTTAGATCTCTTATAAAAAATGAATCTTTTTTCATTTTAGCAACTTTGATTATTTGTTCTATTGAAATTATACCAACAAATAGTTTATTTGGTTCTCCAGAGGCTGTTTGAATATTAATTTCTTTTTTTATTAATTCGGAAGCTGGCGGTGTTCCAATTTCTAATGCAAATTCTTTTGATTCAATATCTACAATTACTTTTACTGGTACTTTCATACCTTTGAAATCTTTGGTTTTTTCATTAATTTGGGAGATTACTTGACCGATGTTTATTTTTAAAGGACCGAGAGCGCTGCCCATTTGTGGTCCAGCTACTGCTTTACCTCCATCAACTAATACTTCTACAGTTTCTTTTCTTCCCATTTTAGACTTTTGAAAATAGAAAATTATTAAGAGTTATCTTCTTTTTCCTCCCCTTCATCTCTTCTAATTACTTTTATAGAATCCATTTTAACAGTTACTGGAATAGGAATTGCTGCTTCTAGTAGTTCTACAACTACTTCTTCTTTTTGTTCATCAATTCTTTTAACTCTTGCTTTTTCTTTTTTGAATGGTCCTGTAATAATCTCTACTATATCTCTCTCTTGAATATTAAGTTGTGTTTTTACTTGTTCTAACATTGGTTCTATTTCCTCATATTTTAGTGGTTTTGAGAGTAACCCTTTTGCATATGGTACTCCAAAAAAAGACTGTTTTGCATCAATTTCTGAAGAAGCTTCTATAAAAATATAGCCTCTCATGCCTGGAGTTGATGTAACTGAGAATACTTGAAGTTTTTTCTTTTTAACATTTGATTCAATAAAATCCATTACTTGTTCTTCTCTGCTTGCTGTAGTTTTAACAGCAAAAATTTGTATTTCCATGCTAAACGAAAGAAGGATGAAAGCTTATAAATGTTGCTATTTACTTTAAAAATATTTGCCAGATTATGTTTATTAAAGAGCCCATTACACCTAGAATAAGAAGGCCTAGTCCTGTAACCTTTAGAACTGTTATTAATTCATTTTTATTTGGCTTTTTGGTTAGTTGCCAAACTCTTTTACTTTCTATTAAAAATGTTTTAAATTTCGTTAGATATTCTCTTCCTTTTCCCATATGATTAGAAAAATCTATATGTTTAAAAGTTTAACTGATTAGTAAAAATAATATTTAATCAATAAATTCAATTCCTAGATCATATTTTTGGGTTTTCTTTTTATTTTCGATTTTACTGACTCCTTTTATTTGTGTTGAATGTACCCCAGTAATTATTATTAAGGTTCTTATAGTTTTGTCTAAATCTTCTAATATTTGTGCGCCCCATATGACTCTTGCATCTTCATCTAATCTTTCTGCTACTGTTTCGACAATTTGTTTTGCTTCATCTAATGTCATATTTGGACCACCTGAAACATTAATTAAAGCACCTGTTGCTCCAGAAATATCTACATCTAGAAGTGGATTTTGAATAGCTTTTTCTACTGCTTCTAATGCTCTATTTTCTGAATCAGATTCACCTACCCCAATCATTGCTACTCCTCCGTTGCTCATTACTGTTTTTATATCTGCAAAATCTAGGTTTACTAATCCGGCTTTAGTTACAAGTTCTGCAATTCCTTTTACAGCGTTTGTTAGGATTTCATCTGCTACTTTAAAGGCTGTATGTAATGGTAAACCAGGGCATAAATCTAATAATTTATCATTTGGAATAATGATTAATGTATCTGCATTTTTCTCTAATTGTTCAAGACCATAATCTGCATTTGCTCTTCTTCTTTGACCTTCCATAGAAAAAGGAATAGTCACTATTGCAACAGTTAAAATATTTAATTTTTTAGCGATTTCAGCAACTATGGGCGCTGATCCTGTACCTGTTCCACCACCCATACCACATGTAATAAAGATTATATCTGAGTTTTGTAAACATTCTCTTATTTCTTTTTCAGATTCTCTTGCTGCTTCTTCCCCAACCTTTGGAATACTACCTGCACCTAGACCGCCAGTTAGTTCTTTACCGATTAATATTTTATGGTCTGCATTTGTATAAAGGAGATCTTGAGCATCAGTATTTATAGCCACTGTTTCTGTGCCTACAATCCCTACTTCAGACATACGGTTAATGGTATTACCACCACCACCACCACAACCGATTACTTTTATCTTTGCTTTTTGTTGATTAACTAATTTCTCTAATGCTTCATCTACCTCAGTTTTTTTTCTATCTTTTGAAGAAATATTATATGTGGGTGTATTTGTTCTTAAATTTGCCTCTTTAATTATACTTTCCATATTGGGATGTTTGAGAAACTACTATTTAAAGTTTATTAAATCTTATTTTTTAGGTTGTTTTTTTAATGTAATTTCTTTTAATTCTGGGATTAAATTTTTAATAATATCTATGAACATTTTTTGTGTTTGTTCTGGTAAATTTAATTCTATTGTAGCTTTATTTTCAATTATTTCTATTTTTGGATTTTGATTGAGTGAATTTTTAATTAAGTTTTGTAGTTTTATTTTAGAATCTTTGATTATTTCATGGGTTTCTAGTTCGTAAATTAATGATTTAGAAGAGAGTGGGTGATTAAAATCAACTAGGGTTCTTCCAGGAGTTACGCTTTTTATAATTCCAAACATATTACCATTTAATATTGATAAGCCTGGATATGGATTTATTTTTTGTTTTATAAGATTTTGAGTAGAAATTATTTTTATTAGTTTTGGATCTCGTTTGCCAAATGCTTTTTCTGGGTTTAATTCTAAAATATAAGATTTATTTTCTTCTTTGTCTATTAAAAATTCGTCTATGGCTGGAATGATCTCTTTTTGACCAATACAAATGATTTTTGAACCATATTTAAATTCTTTATTGTAAATCTTTTCTTTTTTAGCTAATTCTTCAGATGTAAGATCAAAAATTTCATTATTCTCTTTTATTCTACCTGTGTAGTCTAATTTAATAAAATCTTTTTCTTTTAATTTTACCATCTTTAATTAAGCGATATCTTTTTTATTTAAACCTAACTATTATTTTAGAAAAATTTTATAAATGAAAAGAATTTGAATATATTGTCTTATAAAAGGGGGAGGAATATATGGAAAAAAAGAATATGATTATTTTGAGTGTTTTTGTTTTGGCTGTTACGATTTTTGCTTTAGTTTTTGGGGATATTAATCAGATTAGTGGTAATGTTATCAAAGAATTTAAGGGAATGAGTATAAGTTCAACTCCATTGGGGGCTAAAGTATATATTGATGGTCAATATGTTGGTCTCACACCAATAAAAGATTATAGATTTCCAAAAGAAAATATAGGTTATGGTTTAAGGTTGGTAAAGGATGGTTATTTTGATTATGTTGCAACTATTACTCCAAATATATTTACTACAACCTCATTTAATGCTTTATTAAAAACTAAAAAAGCAATGGGTCAATTAGTAATAACTACTAATCCTTTAAATGCTAAAATCTATTTAGATAATGTGTATGTTGGGGAGAGTTTAGTAATTTTAGATACTGTGCTTGAAGGTATTCACGAACTAAGAATAGAAAAACAAGGGTATCCTGTTTATGTTGAAAAATTTAATGTTATAGCTGGTCAACAAAATAGATTTACTAAAAGAATGACTCCAAACTCAAAAGTATAATAACATTTAAATACCTATTTCTTTCTTTATTTTTTATGGTTGGTGAGACAAGGCAGGTTCAAGTTAATACACTAAAATCTGGAAGTTATGTTCTTCTTGGAGGGGCTCCTTGTGTAGTAAAGGATATTCAAACAAGTAAACCTGGAAAGCATGGGGCTGCAAAGGCAAGGATAGAAGGCATGGGTTTAATAGATAATCAAAAAAGAATTGAAATCCATGGTACGCAAGATAAAATTAATGTACCTATCATTGGAAAGAAACCTGCTCAAATTTTATCAATTAATGGGGATATTGCAAGTGTGATGGATGTAGAAACCTATGAAATGTTTGAATTGAAAATTCCTGATGATCTTAAGGGGAGAATTAAAGAGGGGGATCAGGTTATTTATTGGGAAATTTTGAATGAAAGAGTGATGAGACAGAGTAAGTGAGGTTATTAAAATGGTTAAATTTGTTGAGGCTAAATTAAGATTGTTTGAAAGAACTTTTGTGTGCAGGAGATGTAAAAGCAAGAAAAAAGCAGATAGTGCTAAAGTTTTGCAAGGAAAAGTTTTGTGTAGAAAGTGTGGTAGCTCTGCTATGAGGCCTAAGAAAAAGGGTAAGAAATAATAATCTTTTTAAAGTAATCATTATTTTTCTTCTGATGAATTATGATTTATTGTTTGCTCTTGTTTTTTATGGTATTTTATATTTATTATTTTTAAAATATAAATCTAGATTTGATGTTCAAGGTAAAATTTTTGTTATGCTTAGAACTAAGATTGGATTAAAGGCTATGGATAGATTAGCTAAAAAAATACCTAGGACTTTAAGTATTCTAACTTATGTTGGTGTTTTTATTTGTTTTGTTGGAATGGGATTTATATTATATTTTTTAGTAAATGGTACTTTAGATCTAATATTTAAACCAGATATTATCCCTGTACTTTCTCCTGTAATTCCTGGAGTAGAAATTCCTGGTTTACCAATAGTTATGTCTTTTTGGCATTGGATTTTGGGAATATTAATTATTGCTGCTATTCATGAATTTTCACATGGTGTTTTTGCGAGGTTTGCTGAAATTAAAATAAAAAGTTCTGGAATTGCTTTTTTAGGGCCAATATTGGCTGCTTTTGTAGAACCAGATGAGAAACAAATGGAAAAGAAGACTTTAAAAAGGCAATTAGGAATTATGATGGCAGGTCCTTTTTCTAATTTTTTAACTGGTATTTTATTTTTTTTAATCTGGTTGTTTATATTAACTCCTGTTGTTTCTAATATGTATGATTTTAATGGTGTGCAGGTTATTGAGATAAGTCAAGATTTGCCTATTGCAAAAAGTGGCTTAGTTGTTGGAGATGAAATTATTAGCGTTGATGGTGTTTTAGTTGGGAATGTTGTTGAATTTAGTCAATCTTTAGATCAAAAAAACCCTAAAGATATTATTACTATTGAAACTTTAGAGGGGATTAGAAATGTTGAATTAGTAGAAAAAGATGGTAAAGCTTTAATGGGTATTAAGGTAAGTTATAGTCAAACAAAAATAAAAGAGGGTGTTAATTGGTTATTGGCAGAATCTTGTTTGTGGTTAAGAGAATTATTCTTTTGGTTGTATGCTATAAGTTTAGGTATTGGTTTGTTTAATTTATTACCTCTTGGTCCTTTAGATGGTGGAAAAATGTTTATTTTAGTGATTAACAAATACATAAAGTCTGAGAAAATAGGAAAATATATTATAAAAACAATTAATTGGTTTTTATTAATCTTAATTATGGTTAATTTACTTCCTTTTGTTTGGAAACTTATTAGTTGGTTATTTACAGGATTGCTTTTGATTTTTGGAATATAACTTTGTTCTGTAGATGTGAAATGGGTTTTGATCAATAAAAACTACTTGAAATTCTAAAGATTTTTTATATTTTTATTTGAAATAAATTTATATATTTCTTTTTTAATCTTTATTTATGTATGTTGACGTTCATGCTCATCTTGATATGTTTTCTAAAGATTTAGATCAAGTAATAAAGAGAGCTAAAGAAAAAGGGGTTTTTAGTATTTTAACTTCTGGGGTTAATCATTCTACAAATTTAAAAGCCCTAGAAATAAGTAAAAAATATGATATTGTCAATACTTCTTTGGGATTATATCCTATTGATGCGTTAGCTAAAGAGGTTGAATCTGAAGGATTGACTAGAGATGTTCAGCCAATCAATGTTGATGAAGAATTAGAATTTATAAAAAAAAATAAAGATAAGTGTCTAGCGATTGGTGAGGTTGGTTTAGATTATGCTTATTGTGAGGATAGATTTGGTCAGAAAGAGGTATTTTCTAAAGTGATTAGTTTAGTTGAAAAGATAAATAAACCAATTATTGTACATACTAGAAAAGCTGAGAAGGATTGCGTTGATTTATTAGAGTCTAGTAGACTGAAAAAGGTAGTTTTACATTGTTTCGGGGGAAATATGAAATTAGTAAAGAGAGCTGAAGATTTGGGTTTTTATTTTTCTATTCCTTCGATTATATTAAGATTAGAACATTTTCAAACTATTAGTGAAAGGGTTTCTTTGAATAATTTATTAACAGAAACTGATTGTCCTTATTTATCTCCTGTTGCTGGTGAAAGAAATGAACCAATGAATGTTGTTCTAACTGTAAAAAAAATTTCTGAAATAAAAAATTTAACAGAGGATGAAACAAAAAAAATAATTTTTATGAATTACAAAAGAATTTTTTCTTAAAAATAAAAACCTTTTTATATGAATAAGAATAAATAAATAGAGATGAACATATTAAATTCTGGGAGGGAGAGGTGAAATGGCAGCTAAGAAAAAAGCTAAAAAGAAAGCTAAAAGAAGATAAATTTATTTTTTTATATTTTTATTATTTTTCCATACATTCCTGGGTTTATGCATTTTGTTTTTTGAATGTAATCTTCTTGTGTTTCATTTTCATGAATATGCCCTGATATTGCTAAAATTGGTTTGTATTTTAGAATTATATTTCTTATAGATTTATTGCCTATATGGTTTAGTATAAGATCTAGTTTTGTGTTATATGGTGGGGCATGAGTAATTATGATTAATTTTTTATTTTTGAATTCTAATTTATATTTTTCTATTTCTTTTTCTAATTTTTTATCGATTTTTGTGAATCCACCTCCGCCATAGCCAAAGAAGATGTAATTATCTATTAAAAATATTTTATTATGGATTGGGATTATATTCTTTGATTTATATTTTTCAATTGATTCAATAGATTCATGATTTCCATGAATGATTAAAAGCGGTTTGTTTAAATTATCTAAATAATTTATTAATATTTTTAATTTTTGTGAGAAAAAACTTAGATCTCCTGCACAGATTAAAAGATTTGGATTTTCTTTCATAGTTTTATTTTTTATTTTAATTAAAGCTGATTTTTTTCCATGTATGTCACTAAAAGCTAATATTTTCATAGAATTATTCTAGTAATAAGGTTTTTAAGATTTGTTAGATTTTTATTTTTCATGAAGGTATGTATATTTTATACAGCTGCAGTAGGTATTGGCCATAAAAGATGTGCTCAAATTCTTGAAAAAGAGTTTGACAATGTGGTTTTAATCGATGCTTTAAAGGAATGTAATTTTGTTTTGAATTTTTTAGTTAGTCGTGGTTATACTTTATTATTGAAATATATACCTTTATTTTATAAAAAAGTTTATGAAAATGAAAAAAGTTTATTATCTAGATTTAGTTTTATAAGAAAGGGATTTTTTTATTTGTGTTCTTTAAAATTTAATAGAATAATTAAAAAAGAAGGACCTAATGTTATTATTTGCACTCAAGCGTTTCCTTGTTCTGTTTTAGCAATGTTTAAGGGAAATTATAAATTAATAGGAATTATTACTGATTTTCATTTAAATTCTTCCTGGATTAGCAAAAATGTAGATTGTTATGCTGTTTCTTGTTCTGAGGTTAAAGAGGAATTAATTAAATGTGGTATTGAATTTAGTAAGATAAAAATAACAGGTATTCCAACTAAAAATTATAAAAAAAATAAGGGTGAATTGGTTCTAATAATGGGGGGTGGTGCTGGTTTAGGTGATATAGAAAGGGTTGCAAATTTAGTTTGTAAAAGATTTAAAACTAAGGTTTTAGTTGGGAATAATAAAAAACTTTTTGATAAATTAAAGAATAAATGTGATGTTTCTTGTTATGTCGAAAATATTGAGGATTATTATGCTAACTCTTTTGTTGTTATTACTAAACCTGGTGGATTGACTTGTTCTGAATTAATAAATATGCAGATACCTATAATCATGTTAGATCCATTACCTGGACAGGAAGAAAAAAATGCTGATTTTTTAATAAAGAATAATATTGCAATAAAATTGGATAGTTTAAATAATCTGGTGGATACTATTGAAAATTTAGAGAAGAAAATAGATTATGAAAAAATAAAGGTCTTTGCGAAACCTAATGCAAGGGAAGAGGTGAAAGGTTTAGTTAATAAGATCGCAAAGACCATCAAATAATAAATTGTCATTTGTTTCTTCAAAGGCATCTATATAACCATACATAAATCCTGCTTCAAAGTCATCTATTTGGTCTTCATCTATAAGTATCTCTAAATAGTCTTTTGAATAAATTGTATCTCTTAATTTTTGCATGTGAATTCCCCCCTTATTGGTAAGTTCATTAATTGTTGGCTAAATATTTTTGATATCGTCTCTATTTCTTTTTTTTCTTTATATGTTAAGATTTTCATGGTAACACCCCCATATAGGTAAAATGGCTGGAGAGTATATAAGATTCGCGCGGATGTGTCTAGTGTGTCCACTAGAGAAAATTAAATATTTTAATAAATTATTGTGTAAATTGATCTAAAGTTGTTTCAAAAAATATTTGGGTTGTTCTTCCTTCAAACCCAAGATTTAATTCTTTAATATTAATTAATTTTGATTTTTGTAGGTCTTTAATTTTTCTAGAAAAGGTTCTATATGTCTTTTTACCGCCTCCTTCTTCATATTCTTTGAATATTTCAAAGATTGTTTTTCCTGAATTTTGTTTTATCAAATCTAGGATTTGTTGTGACTCTTTATTTAATTCTTGTATTTTTTTGATTTTAAATTCAGATAATCTTGAGATTGCTAGGTTTGTATGTTCTTCTAGTATTTTTTTAGAGGATTTTGTTTCTGCTATAATTCCTGCTTCTTTCATTAAAAATAATCCAGCTCTAATATCCTCTAATTCAAATGTTTTTTTACAAATTTTATAGAATGGTTCTTGGTCTAAAATCCCTGGAAAGAATGCATACTCTTTTCTTTGTGCTAAAATTCCTGTTGTTTCTTGTTCATCATATGGTTCAAATTTTAATAAATCTGGTGTAAGTCTTGATCTTATTCTATCATCCATATCTACCATAAATAATTCATCATTTGTGATTAAGATAATTGTTTTTTTGTGAATATCTTCTAATAAAGAATAAATTATTGATTGGTCTTCTAATTTATCTGCCTCATCTAGGACTATAACTATTGATTTTTTATTTATTGTATTTGCTGCTGCATGAATTAAGTCTTCTCCACTTTTGTTATGGGTCCATGTGTAACCAACTTGATGGCATAATTCTGTGATTATTTTAAAGAAAGAATCTTTTTTCCAGCAATTAATATACACTTGGTAAATATTATCAGTTTCATTCTCTAAATCTCTTAAAACAGATCTTATTGCTGCTGTTTTTCCTATTCCTGGTTGGCCTGTGATGATTATATTTCTTCCGTTTCTGTTTTGAAATAATGGTTTAATACATTCTGCAATATAATGTTGTTGTGTTTCTCTGTATTTTATTTCTTTTGGTAAATAATCATAGTCCAAAGCTATTTCGTTTTGAAATAATGTTTCGTCTGATTTAAGCATGTCTTTGAATACTGACATAATAAATTAGGGTTCATTTTAATTATAAAGATTATTATGAAAAAGAGATTTTTGCAAAAAAATAAGAGCTTTAGTGAGTAAATAGAAGTGAAATGAAACATAATCTTTTTAAAAAATAACATTAATTAATAAACTATGTCTGAGAAAACTATGCGTCTTTTGGTGAATGTTTTAAATAAATTAAAAAAACAGGATAAGATCTTAATAAAATCATTTGAAAAAAGATATAAAACTTTTAAATTACATAAAGATTATATAAATGCAATAATTTTTACTTATTTTGAATTATTAAAAGATAAAGATTCTAAAAATTTGAAAAGAGATCTTAAAGAATGGATTAATAATTTAATTAAAGATTGTTTAGTTCATTATGATTTAGAAAAAGAAAGTAAACTTTTAGATAAATTTTCAGATGAAAAAGAATTGATCTATAAGGTACAAAAAAAACTTGAAGACTCCTTAAATAATTTGAAGGCTGAACGATTAAGAGAAAAAATATTGGAAAAATATGAATGGATAAAAGAGGTGAATATTGAAGAAATACCTAGTTTATTAGAAGAAAATGCGAGTTTACAATTTTCTTTGGTTGTTGAAGAACAAAGAATTTTAACTAGGATTATGGAATCTTTAGATAATCCTAAAGAGCTATATTCTAAGGATATAGAATTAGAAGTAGAACAACTTTCTGGAATTATATATCAGTTAGAAAGACTCCTTATAGAAGAAAAACGAAAGATTATAGATCCGCTTTATAGTATAATGGATAGAAGTTTGTTTAATATTAAGAAAGAAAAAATAACAAGAGAGGATGTGTTAGAAGATATTGAGACCATGGTTGACCCATTAGATATTATAAATTATTTGAATGCACTTTTAAGCCTTAATGTGGATAGATCTGTATTAAAATATGCACAAAGATTAGCTAAAGAGGCAGAAAAAAATGCTAGAAATGAAGTTCAGTTACTAGAACAACAAGTTATTTTGGATTCATTTACTAAATTGTATAACAAAGCTTATTTTAATATTATGCTACAAAAATTGACAAAAAAGGTTATTGAAACAAATTCTTCTCTTTCCTTAATTGCTATAGATATTGATAATTTTAAAATAGTGAATGATCTTTATGGACATACTGTGGGTGATGATGTTATTAAAGGTTTAGTTGAAAAAATTAAACAAACTGTAAGAAGGAAACAAGATCTACCTTGTAGATATGGTGGAGAAGAATTTTTTATTCTTTTGCCGTATGTAACTTTAGAAGGAGCAAAAAAAATTGCTGAAAATATAAAAAAAGGATTTAACGAATTGAAATTTGAGGTTAAAAGATATACACAGCCACCAGAAAAATCTACAATAAAAATTCTGGAAGAGAATAATAAATATTATATTTGTGCTACTATTAGTATAGGAATTGCTGAATATAATAATGAATTGCCATCAGAGTTTGTAAACAAAGCTGATGAGTTTTTAATAAAAGCTAAAAATATAGGAAAAAATTGTATAGTTACTCAATAAGTTCTTTTTTAATTTTAATTATAGGTCGTAGATCTCTTGTTGATTTTCCAGATTCATCATAAATTACTACAACGCCATTTTTATTAAAATAAACATGGGAAAATGAGCTGTTATATTTTTGAAATTCCCCTTTTGGTCGAAAGTTATAACCTTCCCATTTTTCTTCAAAATAATCATCTATATCTCTAATATTCCATTTTTGGTCTTCTCTAAAAAAATGAAATTTATTTCCTTGAAAACCACCTGGTCTAAAATAGAAATAATTCTTACTCGCATATACATAACCAATTCTGTTTTCTCCTGACACAAGACGTAAATCGCGTAAATTATTCTTTTCTAATTCTCTAGTAAAATTATCAACCCATATTTCTTTTACACGTGGTAATTTTTCATCTATTGTCACAAATTATTAGTATCTTATAGATTTTAAATAATTGTGAATTATTAAGATATATATTAGGATATATTATTTAAAAAAGAAAATTTATTTTTTACAACAGATTACATTGTCTATACTACCACTATCACTGCATTTTCTAAGTAAATTTGATATACTTGATTTACTCTTCTTTCAGTTATTTTTAGTTGTCTAGTGATTACACTAGCAGGAAGTCCAAATCTCTTTTGTTTTATTATTTTCTCCACCTTATTTTTATTTAATTTTGCTATAATAGGTAAATTATTTAAGGTGAGAAATAAATTAAGGACTCCACACACCCGTACCATGTTCAACGATTATTTTATTTGGGTTGAGCTATATTACAACAACATCTTTGTCTTGAATATTACCTCTATAAGTTTGAGTATTTTCAAAATAAACTATTTCTTCTCTTACACTTGAAACAAAACTTTTTTGATAACCTAAATCCCTACAAATTTGATTTCCTGTTGTTCCATAAATTCATAGACCTGTTCCTAACAGAAATAGCGTAATTACTCGATAAGTTCTCTTCTAATTCGAACGATTGGTTTTGTACCTATCTTTATACCACTTTCTGAATAATATATTACAACATTTCCTTTATTATAAAAAATGGTAGATAGATGTGATTGGTACATTTCTAATTTTCCCTCTAGATCTAATGTAGAATGTTTTATTCTTTGAACATTCCATAATCTGTCTTGATATAATTTTCCTCTAAAAAAATGTAAAACAAATATAGCATGATCATCATAAAAAGTAGCATTGCCTATTTCAAAATAATAATAATTATTATCTACAAAAACTGGATATTGGCATCCTAATTCAGAAACTTTTTTTAAATTTGAATGATTAAAATTATTAGGAGGTAATTCTTGTATATCTACTGTTTTTTCATCTATTGTCACAAATTATTAGTACTTTATAGACATTTAAATCATTGCGAATTATTAAGATATATATTATAATGTATAGTTTATTATCTCTTAAATTTTATAAGAAAATTAAGGTGAAGATATATATTGGTTTTAAATTTCTTCTATGTTATTTTTACTTCTTCAAAAACCTTAACTAGAGTAATATTTTTTACAAATTGGAAGATTTTGGTGCTGACATAATAATTAATTAAATCTGAAATTTATTTTGGGTTGTTAAGTTATAGTCTCGAAGGTAGATTTAATGCTATTTGGGACTAAAATTGAGTAGGAAATATTTATAAACATGTGTTCATAAAATTAAACCTATGTTTAAAGAATTGAATATATTAAAATTCTTTTTTGAAGATCCTAATAGAGAATTTAATATACGAGAGATAGCTAAAATCGCACAAATATCTCCAGCTACGGCAAGTAAATTATTAAAAGAATTTAAAAAAAATAAAATTTTACAATATAGAAAAGAAAGGGTATTTGATCTTTATAAAGCAGATTTAAATTCAATTGAATATAGGGACTTAAAAATATACTATAATGTTAAAAAATTAAGAGAATTTATTGATGCGCTAAATGAATTTTATCTAAAACCAACAATTATTCTCTTTGGATCTTTTTCAAAGGGATTAGATATTAAACAAAGTGATATTGATCTGGTGATTATTAGTGAGAATACAAAAGAATTTCCAAATCTAAAAATATTTGAAAAAAAACTAAACAGGGAAATACAAATATTTGCAGTTAAGAACTTAAAAAATTTAAAAAATAATCATTTGATTAATAATGTTTTAAACGGTATTATTCTACAAGGAGAAGTGAAATGGATCTAGAGGAGTGTAAAAAATTAGGGTTTATTAGAATAACTAATCCAAACAAAGAAAAAACATTATCTCTAATAGAAATCTCTGATATAAAAGAAGAAACGATAAATACAACTAAACTAAATGGAAGAAACATAAATGCGTATGTTCCATTAGCTTATGATTCTTTAAGAGAGATTCTTGAAGCATTATGTATTTTATTTGGATATAATATAACAAACCATATCTGTTTAGGTGAATTATTAAAGGAATTAATTCCTGAATTTGATTATAACTCTTTTGATAGGTTTAGATATATAAGAAACGGTATAAATTATTATGGGAAACAAATCGGATTAGAAGAAGGTAAAGAGGTTATAGATAAAATCTTTTTATTTAGAAAAAACATTAAAAAGTTAATATTTAACAAGTTTAAAGAATAATTAATAAAAAAACTTATTTTAGAAGGAATAAGAAATTATCTGATTTGAAATTACTTTAAGAATAATTTAAAACAATTAGTTTCTTTTGTTTCTCAATATGAACAAGTTAAAAAAGAGGTTTTATATTAAAAAAATAAAATTTATTTTTTACAACAGATTACACTATAAATGTATTCTTTTTGCTCTTTATCTCCTTGTATCGGCTCATTCATATCTTGATTTATTAGATTATCCCTACAATTAAACTGTCTAGGAGTATATTCACAAGATATTAGAGTATCAGTATTGTCTATATATTGTTTTTTTCCGCTGCAAGAACTATCGGTAGAATCATAATGAAAAACATCTATGCTATAACCTTCTAAAAAACAACGATTGTAACTCATTTCTATACAGATTTCATTACCATTCATATATAGCTATAATCATAATTTGAATAGAAATTAAATAATACTTCGCTATCAATAAATTCACAGTTTCCTAACATATCTGAATTTTCTTTATTCCAAAAGACATATCCAGTAAAACCTAAACTTCCTAGAATTAAAATAGCAACAGCTAAACTAATGTAAAAATATTTATCTTCCATTTTATCACCTCTTAAATTTTTATAAAAAAATTAAGGTGAAGATATATATTGGTTTTAAATTTCTTTAAATTTTTCACATTGTCTCTTTTGATTATTAATTTAATTTGCCCTTTATGTAAAGTTTCCATATAGTTTTCCAGTTCGTCTATGATTTTAATTTACTATGAATATGTTTCATTCTTTAAAATTGTTTTAGAAGTTATTTGTAAATCTTATCATGGTGGTCTAAATCGTAAAACTTAATTTTATCATTTGTTTTGTCGTATTTGAAAATTAAGACAAACCCCTTATCAATATGAACTCTCTTGAATTCATTCATTGGAAATTTTAGATTTTTATAGTGTTCTATGTCTGAATTGTTTATGATTTCGTTAATCTTTTTCCAAACAATTTCATACCTCTTTTTATTTTTCTTAAAAAGCTTTTTGAGAGTTTGATGAAACTTTTCTTCTATTTCAAATTTATGCATTTTCAATACTCTTCTTTAGGGATTCAATAGAGTCAAAGCTAATAAATTTTCCTTCTTTTTCTATTTTTTTTAGTTTTTCTATGTACTCTGGTCTTAACCCTGGCTCCAATATTTCAGAACCATATTCAATAACAACTCTTGTTATTGCTTCGCTTTTTGTTTTAAGCCCGAATCTTGCTTTCACAATATTTAGGACCTGATTTACTTCCTTTGGAATTTCAATCATAGCTTGTACCATTTTTACCTCCATATATTTTATATATATATCAAATATATTCCTAGTATATAAAACTTTTGTTGACTCATTTTGAAGAAAATCTCTTATTTTTAGAAAAAAAGTAAAAATATAGCAAATCCTAAACTTCCTAGAACTAAAATAACAACAATAGATATTATTAAAATTATTTTATTATATCTTAATTTTTATAGAAATAATAATTAAAGTGTATATACTGTTATTTTAAATTTCTTCTATGTTATTTTAATATTAAAGAATTTCTAATTTTAATATATAAATAAAAATATTTAAATAGTAATTATATTTAATATTAGTAAAAAAACTACTAAAAATGCAATTAAGTAAATTAGAAAACAAAATATATGAAGGTTTAAAAAAGAATAAGATTCCTGTATTTAAATCTAAAGACCTGTGTATTTTGTTTAATATTGATAAAATAAAGGCATATAATTTAATTAAATCCTTAAAAAGAAAAGATATTATTAAGAATGTTGGAAAAGGATTTTTGGCTTTTAAAGATGTTAATGAATTTATTATAGGACAAAATTTAAATTATCCTTGTTATCTTTCTTTTTTATCAGCGTTAAATTATTATGCATATACTGATCAATTACCTAAAAAAATATACTATGTGACTACTAAATATTCCAAAGAAATTAATAATTTTAAATATATTACTTTTGCAAAAAATAAATTTTTTGGTTATATTAAATTTGGGGATTTGATTATAGCTGAAAAAGAAAAGGTATTTATAGATTCTTTACTTTATCCTAAATATTCTGGTGGGATAAAAGAAATAATTAAATGTTTTAATGTGTCTATAAAAGAATTAGATAAAAAAAAATTAATAGATTATGCTTATAAAACTAAAAATAAAGCTCTTTTGAGAAGGTTGGGTTTTATTTTAGAAATGTTGAAATTTAATGAAAATATTTTAAAAAAACTTAGAAAAAATACAGGCAATGGATATGAATTATTAGATCCTGATTTAAAGAAAAAAAATAATTTTAATAAAAAATGGATGTTAGATATTAATTGTTAAGATGATAAACATAACAGAATTGGCTAAAATAAAGGAAGATAGAAGAACTAATTTATATTATGAAGAAAAAGAATATTTACAATATATATTTTTATATGCTATTTCTAAATATGCAATAGATTTTGTATTTAAAGGTGGAACTTGTTTAAGAATTTGTTATGGTTTAGAAAGAGCATCAGAAGATTTGGATTTTAACACACCTTTAAATTTGACGGAATTAAAAAAGATAATACATGTTTGTTTAAAAAAATTTGATTTATTAAATATCTCTTATAAAATTTATTCTGAAAGAGAATATGAGGGGAATTTTCGTGTAGAAATAAGATTTAATGGGCCTCTTTTTGTAGATAAATCTACTTCTACAAATACATTAAAATTGGATTTTAATAGAAAAAAGGTAAATAATACAATTAGTAAAGTTATTCCTCAATTATTTTCTGATGTTCCATTATTTATTTTGATAATTTTAGATGAAAAAGAAATTTTTGCAGAAAAAATAAGGGCTTTAGTAAGTAGATCAGAAGCGAGAGACTTGTATGATGTTTGGATATTATTAAATAAAAAAGTTGAAATTGATAAAAAACTTATTTTAGAAAAACTAAAGGAAGAAAATAAGAGATTATCTGATTTGAAATTACCTTCTAAGGAAGAGTATACTAATAATTTAAAACAATTAGTTTCTTTTGTCCCTTCTTATGAGCAAGTCAAAAAAGAGGTTTTAGAGCTTATTAAAAAAATAAAATAAATTATCTTTTACAACAGATTACTCCATCAAATCTTAGTTTTGAAGATTTATCACTAGCAATTCCTATAAATTCATTAGAGCCTGCTTGCATACAGTTTGTGACTGGACTAAATATTAGGTCTACGCAATCCTCTAAATAATTATCCATTATAACATAAGGTTTGTTACCAGTACAAGATCCATCCATTGAACTAAAATAAGTATCAATATTTGTAATTTGTGTAGCAAAGCATCTACTATAACCAAATTCAATACACATATCATTACCCGTTCTAAGCTCAGATGAACTATCATAATCATTAGGTGAATCTATAAATTCACAGTTTCCTAATATATCTGAATTTTCTTTATTCCAAAAGGCATATCCAGTAAAACCTAAGCCGCCTAGAAATAAAATAGCAATAATAGATATTACTAAAATTATTTTATTATCCATTTTATCACCTCTTAAATTTTATAAGAAAATTAAGGTGAAGATATATATATATAACGGTTTTAAATTTCTTCTATGTTATCTTTTGTAGGTATTATCATTCTTAAAGATAATCCTAATTTTAGAATTGCAGATAAGATTGCCATATGTTCTTTTCCTGTACCAGAATAAAGATTTAGAGCAACTTCAGTATCTTTTATTTTTTCTTTTAAATTTTTTATAATTTCTTCTCTAATCTCTTTAATATCTCTATTTGTATCTATAAGAATAAATTCATGTGATTTATCTGTTGTAAATTTTTCTTTGCCAAAATCATTTGTTATTATGAATATTTTTGACCAATTTTCTTTTTTAATTACTTCTGAAGCATGTTGCCATGTTCCTTTTCCAGTTGAAATATTTATGATTAGGTCTGTCATAAAGAAATGATAAATGCTATAGTTTTTAAAATTAATGTTGTGACAATATAATTTTTGCTCAAATGTTTTTAGAAATGTGGTATAAAAAAACACAAGATATTTAAAGGGAATGCAGATTATATTAGTTAATGGGTCAAGCAGAGATAAAAGATGTGTTAGAAAAGACGAAAAAATGGATGTTAAGTAGAGAGATAGCAGAATTGGCTGGTTTATCTTTGGGTTCTGTGCAGGCTGGATTATCGCGAATGATAAAATTTGGTGAAGTTGAGAGTAGACCTGCTAGGGATGTTATTTTGGATAAAACAAGATTGAAGAGCTTATGTCCTGCCATGGCTTATAAATTAAGAGAAGATTATTATGAAGAAGAAAATTGAGATTCACCTTCTATTTCTTTAAGTTTTTTTCTTATTTTATCTGATAATTTTAATTCATTTAATAATTCTTTATATCTGTTTCTTATTGTAACTTCTGTAACTCCAGCTACATCTGCGACCTCTCTTTGTGTTCTTTTTTCATTATTAATTAATGCTGCAACATATAATGAAGCTGCTGCAATTCCTGTTGGACCTCTGCCAGATGTAAGTTCTGCTTTTCTAGCATCATTAAGTATATCTACTGCCTTAGATTGTGTTTTTGCTGATAATTTTAGGGCTGAAACAAATCTTGGAAGATAATCTACTGGGTTACTAGGAAGGATTTTTATGCCTAATTCTCTAGTTATAAATCTATATGTTCTTCCAACTTCTTTTTTATCCATTCCGGATGCTTCAGATAATTCATCTAATGTTCTTGGTACTTCGTGTCTACGACACGCTGCATATAAAGCGCCAGCAACAACAGATTCCATTGAACGACCCCTAACTAAACCCCTTTGTACAGCAGAATGATAAATTCTTGCTGCTTCTTCCTCGACAGATTTTGGGAGTTTTAAATAAGAAGAGACTCTTTTTAATTCTGCAAGAGCTAATTTTAAATTTCTTTCAATGGCTGTTGATATTCTATGCTGCCATTTTCTTAATCTAAAATATTTATTTTTGCCTTTAGCACTTAATTGATATATTTCGCCTTTTTGACCTATATCTGTACCTAATCCTTTGTCATACTTTGTAAATGTCATGGGGGCGCCTGTTCTTCTTCTTTTAGATTCTTCATCAGAAAATTCTCTCCATTCTTGGCCAAAATCGATCATTTTTTCTTCAATAACTAGACCGCAATCTCTACAAATTGCTTCTCCTTTTTCTTTTTGAAATAATAGATTAGAACCCCCACATTCTGGGCATTTTTTAATATAATCTCTCATTTTTAGCTCCATTTATGATAAACTTTATAAATGTGTGCAGTCAACTCTTTATAAATGTTTCTATTTAAAAAAATTAATCTAACTTTATGAAATTAGAATTATTCATCCTTATTTTCTTCTTTCTGGACTTTTTTAGGCTTTTTTTTGGGTTTTTCTTCTTCTATAATAACTGATTCTTCTTCTGGTTCTTCTATTTTCTTTTCTACTTGTATATATGTAGATTCATCTACTTTTGTATTTTCTATTTCTTTAATTATATCTATTTTTTGTTTTTCTTTTGGGCCTAAATATAATAGGATTAGGATTAAAACAATAATTACGCCAATAAAATATTTTGAGTAAGGATCATTTTCTTCTTCTTGTGCTAAAACTAAATAACTAAATAAAAAAATAAAAATTAGGAATAAAAATATTTTTTTCATAAATAAAATATAAATAAGAATATTATAAATATAATTGAAATCTAAAAGTTAAATTAAAATGGCATTAATTGTTGACTCTTGACCTGGTCTAGATGTAACTCTAGCTTTTCCTAGTTTTGTATCTATTATTGCCCCTTTAGTTAAAATTTTTCTTCTAATAAAATGCCTATTTGCATCATTATTTATTATGTTCTTAATTTCTGTTACTGTTGTTTTTTTTGTTTTTGGATCGTAAATATTAGCAAGATTATGGGATAATAGTTTAATTTTTTTATTTCCGCTCCTTTTTCTCTCTATTCTTGTTCTTTTTTCGCCTAATTTTGTTAAAATTGGAGAAGAACTTAGATTTGATAGTTTTTTGGTGTGTGGTTTATACCTTCCACTTGTATATTTTCTTTTGGGCCTTAAACTAGATTTTGCCATAAAAAAAAGAAATTGAAGAGATTTATATAGTTTTTGTTGTGATTCTCTTGGATTTAAATCAATTCTGAACAAAATACATAAATTAAAGTAAAGATTAAGTAACTTTTTCAATTATTTCATCTAAAAATCTAAAAAAATCTTTATTACTCTTTATTTTACTTCTTTTTAGATTAAATTTTGTATTTACAAATTTTTTTAATTTTTTTTCATTAAAATTATCACTATATATGCCTAATTTATATTTTTTGACATATAACCCATTTAAGATTTGTTCGAAATGGTTAATAATTGGAACAACAAATAATGGTTTGCCTAAAAACATTGCTTCAGATATTAAGGTAAACCCGCCGTTAGTTAGTATACCTGAACATGCTGCTAAATCTTCTATAAATTTTTTGTCATCTGTAAATTTCTTAAATGTTATGTTATTTTCTGTTTTTTCTCTATTAAAACCATAAACAATAAATTTTTTGTTAATTTTTTTTAAAATTTCAGATACCCCTTCATAATCTTTGGTGGATTGATAAACTAAAAAAAAATTTTTATCACTAGTTTTAATATTAAACAATTCCCTTCTAATAATTGGATTTGTGCCAAAAACATTTTTTTTGTATTCTAATAAACAATTTGGATATAGGAGAATAATATAAATATCAGCTTCTTTAACTAAACTCTTTAATATTATCTCTGCTTTTATTTTTTGAAAAGATTCTCTGATTGGGGTTTTGTATTTCCCATAAATTAAATAATGTTGATTATCTATAGAAATTAATGGTAATTTTAATTCTTTGGCTTTAAAACTGCTATAAGACTCCCAATCACTTATAACAATATTTGGCTTAAAACTAAGGATAATTTTATCAATCTTTTTTAAATTATTAAATGTTTTTTGATTTAATTTTTTAATGTTTTCCTGAATTGTTTTTATATTTATTATTCTATTGTTCTTAAAAAATAATTCAAAACCGCCAGTATCATAAACGTTATTTCTTTCTTTAGATAGCCTTTTATATGGTTCTCCACTACAAACTATTAATATTTTATGTTTCTTATCCAGCTCATTAATAATTTCTTTATTTCTTATATAATGGCCCATACCAATACCACAAAATCCATATAATATTCTAACCATTTAAGTTATAAATATATCATAATCTTTATAAATATTTGTTCTACCTTTAATTATATGAAAGAAGAAAAATGTATTTCTTGTAATATAAGGATATTAAACCAAAAAGGAACGGTTAAATTTAGATGTCCGCAATGCGGTCAATTTGATATTATTCGTTGTCCTTCTTGTAGAAAATCTGCTATAAAATATAAATGTCCAAACTGCTCTTTTGTGGGGCCAAATTAATATGGCAGAAATAATAATAACTTTAAAGATTATGCCTGAATCTCCTGAAATTGATTGGGAAGAATTAAAATTAAAATCTAAAAAAATTATTGAGGATGCTAATGGGGAGGTTGGTAAGGAATATCTAGAGGATATAGCTTTTGGTATAAAGGCATTATTTTTAATATTTATAAGGGATGAATCACTTGGTTCTGCTGACAATATAGCAGATGAAATTTCTAATATAGATGGGATATCGTCTGCAGAAATAACAGATATTCGCAGGGCTATTGGTTAATATTTTTTATTTTTCTTAAATAATCTTGATTTAACCCATTTAATCTATAAATAACTACTTCTGTGACTTTTAAATTTTTACATATTTTTAAATCTTCTTCTAGTTGTTTTGGCTTTAGTATTTTTTCAGTTTTATTTATACCCGTGTCTATGCAACCCAATCCAACTAAAAAATTATCCTTATACAAAATTCTACCATAATGCAATTCTTCTTTGAATCTTTCATTATTTATATAATGCAGACTTCTATAAAACATTTTTATAATTTTGTTACCGTAAACAATAGGACTGTAACTTAAACCGAAAAATTTCATTTGATTAGAGATAAATCCTTTTTCTGGCAAATACTCTGCAGAGTATTTCTCATTCTTGTACTCTTTTATAAATTTTCTGATTAAATACCTATTTTTAAAGAAAGAAAAACTCTGAGTTAAAATTAATTTTCTATTCCTTGGCAATTCAAAATCAAGCATAATTGGTTCATTATTAATATTTTTAAAGAATCTTTCTAAAATACGTGTTCTAACCCATGGGCTAAAGTAATACCCCTCTCTTATAGGTAGTATGGGCCAATAAATTACTTGTTTAACATTTTTATTTTTTATTTTGTTTTTTATTTCTGTAAATTCTTTTATAGAAATGGCAGCAATATATAACTTTGTGGGAAAATCAATTAATTTTAATTTTTCAAAACTTTCATCAGATGGAAATTCTTCGAAAAAACTAATTAACATATTATTGTATATTTATATAAATTTATAAAGATTTTTAATTAAATAGCTATTTTAATTTTAAATTAGATATATTTATTAAAATACTCTTGATTATACTTTTATGGATTTAACAGAAGATGAGATTGAACAAATAAAGGCTGCAGTACAACAACTTCCCTTAGAGGAACAAGAAACAGCATTAAGAAAAGAATTAGCTAAATTTTCTTCAGATAAAATACAACAATGTCCGTTCTGTTTGATGATAGAGGGGAAAATTCGTACAGTTGATGTTTATGAAGATGATATCTGCAAGGCTGTTTTAGAGATCAATCCAGCAAACCCAGGACATATTATACTATTTCCAAAAACACATAATAGGTCTTTAGATGAATTATCTGAAAATGAAATAAATATTTTATATAAAACGGCGCATAAGTTAGCAATTATTCTTCTAAAGCTTTCAGAAGGGATTAATATAATTATTTCAGATGGTGTTGCTTCTGGAAAAAAATTTGAGCATATAATCATTTCAATAATTCCTAGATTTAAAGATGATAATATAAATATTTATTGGCAGGGAAAACCAGAAAAATTAGAAAAATTAGAAAAATTTGCTGAAAAAATAAAGGAAAAAATTCCAAAGGAAAAAAAGAAGAAAGAGGAAATCAATGAAGATGAGCTGGAATCTTATTTAGTTAAGCCAAAACATAGAATACCTAACTAGATAAAACAGCTAATATTTTATTTGTTTCATCTTTTTCTATGATTATGGATGTTTTATATGTTTGATAACCATCTTCTTTTATTTCTAATTTCCTAATACCGGGTTCAAATTCTAATTCTAGTGGGGTTCTTCCATAATAATATCCGTTCATATATACTCTTGCTCTGTTTGGTATACTTCTAATTATAACTGAACCCATTTTAATTTCGTTTAAGGTTTCTTTAATATCTATTTGTTTATTTTCTTCAATTGAAAGCTGCATAACATATGGTTCATATCCAAATTTTTCAATACTTATTGTTCTTTTACCTGTATTAATTTTAGTAACTAAAGGGGTTGTTCCTATAAATCTACCATCAATATATACCTTAGCATTTTGTGGTGTGATTCTTATGTCTAATGTTCCTGTAGATTTGACAGTGTATCCTGTGATAGTTTGATTTAAACTTAAAGCTATAATGCTTACAATTAGTGTAACTATAACAAGTATAATAAAAAAATATTTGTTATTCATATAACCACCTCTTATATTTTGAAGAATTGATTCTTTTTAAATTTAATCAAAAAATAAAAAACTCTTTGAAGGTTAAACTAACTACCAATCCTAAAAAAAAACCTGGAATAAATGGAATGCCTTCTTTAACAATAACATATTTTATCTTATTTTTCTTTAAATTCATAATATCTTTTTTTGTTATACCTGAGCTATTTTTACTACATAAAACCTCATTATTTATCTTTATATCCTCATTTATCCAATCTCCTTCTCTTAGTTTATCAATACTAATTTTTTTGATAAAAATAATCTTCTCTAAAATTTTAGCGAAATATAAAAATATAGTGAAAAATAAGATTAGAGAACTAAAAATTATTAAATATGTAAAAAACTTATAAAAGATAATATTAATAATAAATAATAAAATAATAATACTAAAAAAATATAGTTTGTGTTTATTTTCAATTCTTTTATGGATTTCTTTAAAATTTTTAATTATTAAATATAAACCGTAGATTATTGTGTATATTCCTCCGCAGATTATTATATTAACAATTAAGATTGCTAAAAATGGAATTTTTAATTCTAAAATATTTTTTAAATCATAACTAAAAATAGCTCCTAGTCCTATTAATAGTTTAGAATCTCCTCCCCCCCACTGTTTAGTATAATACATTAGACAACCAAATAAAAAACAAATTGAGGCACCGATTAATCCATAAATAATTATCCAATAATTTTTAGTAAATAAGCTGTAAATTCCCTCTATGCCTAAACTAATTATAATTAAGCTGTAACTTAGCCAATCAGGAACTTCTTTTGTCTTAATATCAAATAACATAGCAATAAATACGTAGAATAAAGCAATTATTATTAAAAAATATATCAATTCCATATTTATCTTTAAAAACATATAATTAATAAACATTTTTCTATAATCATAACTATGGTTGTAATTATAGGGGCTGGTCCTGCTGGTTGTTATCTTGGGTATTTATTAGCAAAAGCAGGAAAGAAAGTAGATATCTTTGAAGAACATCGTCTGGTTGGTTACCCTGTACAATGTACTGGGATAGTAACTTCCTCTGTATTAAAAATAATTGATATTCCAAGGGACGTTATTTTAAATCAAATAAATAAAATTAAAATAATTGCAGATAAAGAGATAATATTTAAGTTAAAAGAACCTAATCTAATATTAAATAGAGCGAAATTTGACCAATATTTAGCAAAAAAAGCAGAAATTGCTGGAGCTAAACTTTATTTAAATCATTCTTATAAAAATAATAATAAAAAATACGTTGTGATTAATGATAAAAAAATTAAATTTGATTATTTGATTGGAGCAGATGGGCCTTTATCTGGTGTTTTAACAAACAATAATTTCGAAAAAAATAAATTAATCTATGGTATACAAGCAAGTATAAAGGGAGAATTTGAAAAAAATACAAGCTTGATATTTTTAAAATATGGGGAGTTTGCTTGGTTAGTTCCAATTTCTAAAAATATGGCCATTTTGGGTTTAGTTTCGAAAAGACCAAAAAAAGATTTTGATAAATTATTAACTTTTTTAAACCCTAAAATTCTAGAATATCATGCTGGGCCCATACCTATTTATAAAAAAAAGGTTTTACAGAAAAAAAATATATTCTTATTAGGGGACGCGGCTGCTCAAGTAAAGGCAACAACTTATGGTGGAATAATCTATGGTTTGGGGGCAGCAAGATTATTGTCTTTGGCTATTCTAAAGAATAAGGATTATAATAGATTAAGTAAAAAATTACATAAAGATCTTTATTTGTCTTTATTAATTAGAAAAATATTAAATAGATTTACAATAAAAGATTATAATTTATTAATTGGTTATTTACAAAAAAACAAAACTATTTTAGAGGAATTTGATAGAGATTATCCCTCAAAATTCTTATTTAAATTGATTTTGAAAGAGCCTAGATTATTAAGATTTGTAATTAAATTTATTTAGTCTTTTTAAATGGTTTTCTCAATTCTATTTTAGAGAATCAACTAAAATTAACTAAATACAACGGGTGGTGCAAATAAACTAATTCCTATTGCAACAATTAATTCTAGACGATTTTTACATCCTCTAATATCTTAAAATAGCGCCAACTCCACCAATGCCTTCTAATTTTTTTCCACCATCATTATCTGAATTAATGATGTGAATTTCACCTTTACTTAGTTCGACTGCCTTCATCATACGTTCTAATTCTAAAAAATTATCTTCTTGTCTTAATCTCTGAATTAATATATCTGTAACCAATAAAATTTTAACAGCTCCTGAAAGAGATTTTTCATAACTTTCCCTAAATCCATAAACTGCCTTGCCTTCTTTAGATATCTCTTTCAATAATTCTTCAACTAAGGAAATTTCAAAACTTATTCTTTCATCATTTAAAAATTTTCTAAATTCTGAACCCCTTAATACTTCATTAATCCCACTTTTTCCAGAATTATAACAATTAACAAAAAAATAATTTCCTTTAATCTTATTAATCCAAAAATTACTACCCCCTATAACAATTTTATCAATTTTATGCCTGCTTTTATATTCTTCTATTAGTTTTAAAACATCATTAAAAAAATCAGTTTTAGTGTCTGTTTTTATATATTTATTCTCTACATCTCCACTTATCTCTCCTATAATTTCAAAATTATTCTGTCTTAATAAAGCAAATGTAGCCTCTCCTCTGTCTAATATAACAATCATGATTTTTTCTTTTTTTTCTTTAGTAGCTTCAATAATATGTTTTTTTTGATATTCAAAAAATTCTTTTTTTTCCAACTCAAATATAAAATTTTCTTCAATATTAAAACTATGATATGTTCCTTTAGTAACATCTTCGCTGCTTGTTTCGATAATCTTTCCCAATACTCTTAAAGAACTATCAAATTTACTAAATTCTATCTTTTCAATACTAATAGTTAAAAAAATACTTTTTTTAATAATTTTAGTCTCACTTAATTTAATTTTTCTAGTATCGTGACCTTTTATTATGTCTCCTTTGTCAATAATTTGACTTAAATGCCATAAATCATCTAAACTTTCTATTTTAAACTTTAAAATTTTTTTTTTATAATCTAGTTTAATAATTTTCATAGATGTATAGCAATATTTAAATATTAAATAAATTTATTGTAATCGTTATGTTTAATAAAATAGGACAAAAAGAAGAATTAGCTGGAAAAGCAGTGATGATTATAATTCTAGTTATTGCTTTTCTTATAGCCTTATATATTTTGTTTTTGCCACCAGAAGAGAGAAGAGATCTGCTTAATCAAGAAGAACCAACTGGAACACCTAAAACAGGTACTACATTTATAGAATTATTTTCTGAATCACCTGGCAAACTTTATCCACTCAAGGAGTATATTACAACAAAAAATATTCCTTCTATAGATCTATATACAAAAACAACTATTCAAGCAGATACACTAAGTCAATCTTTATTTATTTCAAAATCTTTATTCTCTAATAATCCACAAACAATATATTTTTCATTAGATTCTCAAGATAAAGCTACCCTTTTTTTTTCTTTAACTGGTGAAAATTCAGGTACATTGAGAATATATATAAATAACAATCTTTTTTTTTCTGAAAAAATATCAGAAAATGATGTCAAATTAATTAATATTCCTACTAGGTTTTTAAAACAAGAAAATTCTTTATATTTTGAGGTATCATCTCCTGGTTTATTTTTTTGGAAAACAAATGAAATGCATTTAAAAGATATTGGTATAAGACAAGAAATAGAATCAATAAATATAAAAGAACAGCGTTTATTTGTTTTTACGAATCAAGAAATTAGTTCACTAAAAACTGCAAAATTATCTTTTTATCAATTTTGTGAAAAAGATATAGGTGGTCATTTAACAATACTATTGAATAATATGGAATTATTTAATGCTAATCTAAAATGTATTAATACTGCTACAAATATAGATATTCCTAAGGATATATTAAAAAATGAAAATATATTACAATTTGAAATAGATAAAGGAGAATTCTCTTTTAATCAAGTAAAAATACAAACAGATACAAAGGAACAAACGTTTCCGTATTATACATTTGAATTGAGTAGTACAGAATTTAATAAAATAGAAAATTCTACATTAAAAATAACTATGGTTGATGATGGGAAATTAAAAAGTGCCTTATTTTATTTGAACAGTGAGAAATTATCTCTAAAAACTAGAGACGTAAATTATAATTTTTATGTGCAAGATTATTTAGAATATGGAACAAACTATTTAAGAATTGAACCACTGTCACCGTTTGAAATTATTAGTTTAAAAATAACCGCAGAGGAAAACAATGACTGATGTTGAAAAGAGTCATACTACTACATTTCTTGGAAAATTATTAAAGTTTATTTTTGGTTTTGTTATATTTATTGTGTTTGTGTTGGCTATTGTTTTTTTGATTAGATTATATGGCACTGGGGGTGGGGCTGTAGCCTTAGAGCATGGAAGTGTAGCAGCAAAAGAATTTGGTTTACCTGTACTAAAACAAGTTGGTCTTTATGATGCTTATTTGGCTTTTTTTGATCCTACAAAATTATGGGAAAAAGAGATTAATTCTGATATAGAAAAGAACGAATATAGACCAGAAGCTGGTGTAAGAATTACAAAATTAGAACCACGTTCATCTTTTTTTGAGGAAGAAAAACCAATAGTTGTTGATGCTTATATTGATGCTGAGGCTATAGTTAATGATGTTGAAATTTATTTTTATTGTAAATTAGATGATTACCCTGCAATTGGAAAAACAGAGTATATTCCTGCTGAGGTTTCTTCACTAAATTCTAAAAATAATGCTGCTTTTTTGAAAAAAAATCAGGGCTTAGAAAGAATTAGAGCTACATGTAAGTTTCAAAGCGGTATGAAGATTCCAAAAGATAATACATTAGGAACACCACAGGTGGTGACATCTAAACAAGTTGAAATAATAGCTAGATTTCCTTTTACTACATTAGCCTCACATAAAACATATATGCTAAATAAAGAAGAATATGAAAGATTAATCTCAATAAATCAAAATCCATTTGAATATTTTAAGATTTCAGATCCACAATTAAATTATGATAGAACAATGAAGTCTAGAACAACAGATGGACCTCTACAATTGGGAATAAGTACTTATCAACAACAACCATTTACTGAAGATATGGCTTATACTATAGCTGTTGGAATGAAGGATAATCAGGGCTGGGGTATTGGTTCTATGAGATATTTAAATTATTTAGATTTAAAATTACCAGATCCCTATTTTATTTTAGAAAGTGATTCATCTTATCCAAATAAAAATTTAATGGATGATACTTGTGCTTTTTACTTTACCGGAGAGATAGATAATATGGGGGTTAGCGGAATAAGATACAAGGTTTATAGATTAAAAGATGAATATCTTTCAAGGGTTAATGTTGATTGTTCTAAGGATGCTTTAAAGGATGTAAAAGATTTAACTACAGAAGAATGCATTAAACTTTATGGGAGCCAACAAATATTTACATGTGATTTTCAGATACCAGAGTTGCCTGCTGAGGAAGGAATATTTGCTGACTTTTTCTTTACAGAAGCATCTTATATTTTTGAGGTAAAAAAATCTGCAGCAATAAATATTAGAAAATACCACGATGTGCCAACTACTGGCCCTTTAATAACATAACTTTTTTATATCTTTGATTTATATTTACCTTATGAAAATATTATTATTTATATTATTATTATTTTTAATGTCTTGTGCAACTAAACAACCAATAAACGAAGGAAGGGATGTTAGTTTGTCTATTATAGAATATCCTGACGGAGAGATATATCCTGAAATTGATACTTTTAAATTAAGAATAAAGATAACAAATCAAGCAAAAAATGATATACAGGGCATTCTGTGTGTCTCAGATTCGTTATCTGACAATTTTGGGGGTATTTCTTCGCATGAATGTCAAGATGTATATTTAGAAAAAGGAGAACTTATAGATGAAAAAATAATTCCAAGAAGTCAAGATTTTCTCTTTCCAGAGGCGAAAAGGGCTACATATTCTTATATTGCGCCTAACAAGGATATTTCTGAATATATATCTTTGACTACTACTTTTCAATATGAGATCGAATCAATTTCATCTACTACAATTTGTGTTTCAAATCCATATTTAGATGACCCGTATTGTAATAATAAAGAGATAATAAATAATATAAAAAGAGATAATACTCCTTTGATAGTCTCTAAAATAGAAAAATCCACAAATACTTTATCTGAAAACGAAATAAAATTAAACCTTAAATTCTATTTAGAATTGGAGGAAAATGGATATTTATTATCAAAAAATTCTTTATTTTCACAGGAAAAAACATCCTATCCTGAGATTGAATTTAGGGCTATATTAAACGAAAATGAAGAATTGACTTGCACTTCATTGGAGAATAACATTTTTAAATTCAAAGAAGATCAAAATATTATTCAATGTTCAATAATATTACCAATTAAACAAGATTTTATTCAATTAAAATTGGATACTTATCTTGGTTATGGTTTTATGTTAAGAACTGAACCAATACAAATAAAATTAAAAAAGGAGGAATATTAAATGAGAAAATATATCATTTATATAACATTTTTACTCTCTATGTTATTTATTACTGCTGCCAGTTGTGGTGGTGATAGGTCGTCTTCAGAAACAAAATTTTCGTGGATTGGTGGTACTGATGGAATTATAGCTTCTTTTATACCAGATAGTCCGCCCTTGTCTGTTTTAGGTGGTGGGGTAGATCCATTTACAATAGATGTACAACTTGAAAATAAGGGTGAATATAATATTAAACCTAATGAGGCCTTAGTTACATTACAAGGCTTTGATTACACATCTTTTTCAATTTCAGCGCCATCTCAATATATAACAGAGGGTCTGATAGGTAAAACGGAACAAGGAGATGTTATAGTAGAGGGGGATCAATCTTCAGTTTCCTATGAAGCTAATTATGTTGGTAGTTCAACATTTAGTCAGGAGTTTACAATTACAGCAAATTATTGTTATAAATATCAAACAAAAACAGCAGCTATCTTATGTTTAAAACAAATCCCTAAGGAAAGAACGAGAGAAACAGAATGTGCTATAGAAAATCAACAGCTACAATTTGGCTCTTCTTCTGCTCCGGTACAAATAACTTCTTTTTCACAAAGATCAACTGGAAAAAATGAGATATCTTTTACATTTAAAATAGAAAATAAAGGACAAGGCAATATCTATAAACCTAAGTTTGTTACAAAGGGGGAATGTAGAGATGATAAAACATATGCTGATGAGGTATTTGTAAGATTGAATTTTGAATCGGGTAATGTACCAATAAAATGTGCTGCTTTGGATAATGCAAACGAAGGGCATATAAAATTATCACAGGGCTTAAAACAAATGTCCTGTAGTATAGACACAACAAATTTACAAACATCTGCTTTTGAAAAATCTTTATCTGTTACAATAGAGTATACGTATAAAGAATCTGCGTCACAATCAATTACTATTGAAAAATCTTATGAATAAATTTATGTTCTTTTATTTTTTAAAAATCAAATACTGACTTTTGTCCTACGCTTACAAGATTAATATCAAATTCTTCATCGGGTTTAATAAGACGACCATAAACCCCTGCACCACCTGGAATATATTTAATTTTATTCTCTCTAAAAAAACCAATATACTTAGCAACATCTTTATCGATTTCATAAATTTTATTAATATCTGCGTTCAATAAAATATCAGCTTCATTTCCAAGTTTATTAACAAATTCTTGCCATAAACTTTGGACCTTTGTAGACCATGCATTCTTTATACCTTTAGTTAAAGCTATTATTTCACTTAATGGTACAACATATTTATATTCTGGTCTATGATCTGGGTGTTTACCAAAAGATAAATCTGATAATTCTTCAATTCTAAAATCAACACCCTTCTTAATAGGTTTTTTGCATTTTGAACATCTCCAGTTTAACATTTGCGCTTCCTTTGGATCATAGAAGCTTAAACAACCAGTACATCTTGTTTTATGATATTTTCCTTCTAAAGGGTTAAATCCAACATTAAGAACGCAACATCTTCCTTGCTCTCTTTTCAGTGCCTTTGCGATTTCATCAAAACTAATTTCTTTTAATCTAAATCTATTAAATTCCCTACCTAATTTATTTGGCCAGGGGCTATGAGCATCACTATTTGAGGTAAATGTCAAATTATGCAATTCAGAAATTCTATCTGCCATATTTGTGTCTGCACTTAAACCCAATTCTAAAAAATGAATATTTTTCCATTGATCACCAAAACAATCCTTGTAAGAATTAAATTTTCCATATAAACCGAAATATGGCGTAAATGCATGAGCAAACCCAACTAAACAATCTGCTTCAGTACAAATCTCAGTTAATTCTTCCCCATTAACCCAAATTTTAGGCCTACCATCAGAATCAAAATTTTTACATTTATTCTTAAGTCTTTCTTTAACTTCTTCTACTTTAGAAAAACTAGGAAAAAAGATTATTTGATGCACTCTGTTAGAATCTTCTACTTCTGTTTGTAAAATAAATTTAGTCCCATTTTCCGCTTCAAGAAGACCATCTCCAATATCTTTTAATTGCTTTTTTACAAGATTGCACCATTTACTATGCAATATATCTGAACTCCCAATAAGATGTAAACCCTTTAATGGAGCCTGTTCTGCAATGATTTTGGGTGTCATTTCTTTACTTACTGCTTTAGAATATAAACCATGCATATGCAAGTCAACATTACATTCAACATAATCATTCATTTTAAATTAATCTCCATTTCACAGATATTTTAATCTACTAAGGATTTATAAAACTTTATTAAGTCTGATTTAAGAATTATATAACTTTTAAATAGTGGATGCAATCAATGCATCTGTATGGAAGATGTTTCTGAAGCATGCACAGAAATGGTTTGTTAAAATAGTCTTGTTATCCAATCAGATTTGCCTGATTAACCGATATAACTCATAAATTCTCTCATTTTTTTCTGTTCTATTTCTTGGTTTAATTCTATTACTTTTTCAATTTTTTTAGTAATTTCTTTTTCTAATGAGTTAATTTCCTTATCTAACATTTTTATATTCAACCCAAAATTAAATTTATCATTCAATATCTTTAAAACCTCTCTAGCACCATGAATTCCGACATAATGCATACTAGCCCCTGTTTCGACTAATAAATTAATGCAACTTATTTGTTTTCTTTGTGATAAACCTACTAAAACCCCTGTGACACCTAAAACTGGTCCAGCAAAACTATCGCAATATCTTTTTAATTTGTTAAGATTATATTTTTTTACTATTTTGGTATTACTTGCGATATAATACACTTTAACATCCTTTTCGATTTGTTCTAATCCAATCCCACCTATAGTTACAATTTCTTTTCCATTATTGTCTTTTAATATATTTAATAAAAAATTAGCTAATTCATAGACACCTTCTTCGTTTACTGGTTGTGCATTTCCTGAAACAAAAAAATATTCGTTTCCTTTTATTTTTTTATAATAAACCTCTATACAGCATAATCTTCCTATGTTGTTATTATCTACGAAAATACAGGCAGGCAACTTATCTGAGATTAGTTCAAAAACTTTTATTGGTTTTAAAATTTCTATAATGAAATCAACTGCTATTTTACCTACATTTCCAATTCCAGGTAGGCCTTCGATCATTATGGGGTTTTTATATTTTATTTTTTCAAGTTCATTAAAGTCAATCATATTAAAAAAAGAGTCTTATTATTTATAAAAGTATGCCATAATTTTTTTTATAATAGTTTTTTATATTCTAACCTTTGTTTTGGATAATAATTAAATCTGAATTTACCTGGACGTGGATCTATTGTTTCTTGTTCGCAACATTTTTTTTTAAAAGTATATTCCTTACAAACTGAACAATAATATATTCTATTCATTTTTTTTTCTTTCGAATTCAAATTCACACTTATATTTTTCAAAGTCTTTAGTTATCTCATTTAAAACCTTTTTTAATGTATTTTCAGCAGATTTATAATCTTTGGCTTTCACATCAATCTTATATTTTGGAGCCCCTAAATATGTTATTCTTACGCCATCTTCTTTTTCTGCTTTTTCTAGGGTTTTTTTAATGATATTAATTCCCTCATCATCGTAACTAATTGTTTTTAATACCCCTGATATGATTACTTCAACGGGTTTAATTTTATCTTTAATAAAATTGTAAATATTCTCACCTAATTTTTCATCATCACATATATCTCTTATTAGATCCTTATTAGCAACAATATTTTGAAAAAATAAATATAAACTTCCGTATTGTTCAATTGCTTTTTTCCCTATTTTTTCGTACATAGATTTTAAATCTAAATTCAAATCTTTTCCTACAATCTCTAAAAACTTTTCTGCTTTTTCTTCTTGTTTGAATTCTGTTAGTTTTTGAACCCTTTGTGATGTGTTTACCCTTCTTAAGGATAGATCTATATGTCCTTTTTGCAAGTCTATATTTAATACCGTACAAACAATTGTCTTACCTTCTTTTACAAATTCTCTTAAATTTCTTATTCTTCCTGGAGAAATTTCAGAAATATGAATCATACCCTCTAAATTTTTATATTCAATAATATCAACAAAAACAGAATGTGGTAAAATTGTCTTTACTGTACACAGAATGATATCTCCTACTTCTGGACGACCTACTTTCCTATAATACATTTTTATTCTAAAGCCTCTAAAATTTTAGCAATAACTTTACTTTTTCCACCTGTTGGCATTGCTAAAATTTCATCACAAACTAGACATTTTATTTCTGAACTACATTTATTAAAGACATTTTGTTCATTTTTACACTTATTACATCTAACTTTAAAAAATTGAGATTTGTTTTTTCTTTGTTTCATTCTATCTCCACCTTTTTAGCTCTAATACCTTGTGTTTGTTGTGTTGCTTTTTTGCAAACTTCACAAACAAACCTTAGTGTCGTTTTTTTACTTATTTTTGCACCTACTCTTTTGAATTTAGAAACTGCTGGCTTTGAGTATCTTCCTTGATTTCCGTGCCCTCTAGATTGGCCTCTTTTTTTAGCTCTTGATTTTGAACCTTTAGTCAGAGTGCCTCTTTTTCCACTAGACTTATATTGCTCTACTTTATGAATATTAATTTTTTTACATTTGGGACAATATCTTTTTATTGTTTTTGGCAATTTCATATCTTTTCCACCTTTCCTGTATTTTCCAATATTTCAATTATTTTTAAAGGTAATTCAACTTCTTGATTTATTTCGTACGGCCCATACATATTTAAATCTTCTCCGATAAATTTCGGAATGAATTCTAAAAATTTTACTATATTTTTTTTATGTTTTTCTTCTGTTTTTATATTTTTTGGTAAATTTAAATCAGGAATTTTCTCTGCTAAAATACTGTCTAAAACCTCAATTCTGTATTTTACAAACAATTCAACTAAGTTATTAAAAAATTCTTCTTCTTCTTTTAATAAATTTCTTTTATCTTCTGTATTGGTTTGAATTCTACTATGGAACATAGCCATTTGAACAATCTTGCTTTCCCTTCTTTCATATAATTCTCTCAAGATTTTATGTATGTTTTCTATCTGTTTTCTTGTTTTTAATACACTTTGAGAGGTAAAAACACTATCTTTATTTTCTTGTGAAAGCAATATATTTTTTTTATCTTTTAGGTAATTTATTACATCTTTATAAAATTCATTATTTAAACATTGCAATTCTTTTTTAAATTTTTCTAATCTTAAGATTTCATATAATGTTTCATATGTAATTAAATTCTCTACTTTCATTTTTTTAAAGAAATTATTTCTTATTTTAAATATTTGTATTTCATGCTAATTAAAACTTATTCCCATCTGCAAATACTTAAGACTTCATTGCCAAATAATTCCCCTAATTCTCCATTTTTACAGCTATTTTCATTAAATTCTAAGACGTTATCATTACCGTGACCATACCACAATATTGGAACAGGATCTGCACTGTGTTTTCTTAATTCACAGGGTGTGCTGTGGTCGCCCGTGACTATAATCTCAACATTTTTAAGATTTTTTAAAAAAGAGAAGAACTTTTTATCTAAAATTTCTAACATTTTAGCCTTATCTTTTGGTCTATTGTCATGGCCTGGTATATCTATCTCTTTAAAATGAATATAATATACATCATAACTATTTTTTTTAATTGCCTTTTTAGCATTTTTAATAATAAATTCTAATTTATTATATAAATTCTTATATAAATCGCGTTTTAGGTCTAAAGAAGGAACTTTAAGGATATGCATGCCGCATAACCTTCCTATTCCTATTTCTAAGGGCATATTTAATACTGCACACCAATTCTTTTTTTTCTTTAAAATTGGAAGTTGATTTCCAGCCCCCCTTAATAAAATAAAATTTGCAGCTAGCAATCCTTTTTTTTCTCTAAGTTTGTTTATTTTATGGTCTTGAAGTAATTCTTTTGATTTTGTTAAAAATTCATTAATTATTCCTGCAGTACATATAGCATTTCTATTTAATGCTCTGCAATTTAAAGTGCCGCTATATTCTGAATCAACATTGCTAACTTTATTATTTAAAATTACTCCTTGATTTTTTTTTAAAACTAATACTGCTCTATGTTCTATTGTATGCTTAAATTCAAAACCAATATCTAATTTTATATTCCTATTAATGTCTTTGGCTAAGATTTCTGCTTCTTTGGTAGTGAGATTTCTACCCACTCGCCTATCTATTAATTTTCCTTTATATACTGTAGCAAAATTAGCTCTAAAGGCTAAATCTCCATTACTAAACTCTATATTCGCACCAACAGCTTCCAGGGGACCTCTTTCCGTATATATCTTGTCTAAATTGTAGCCTAATAAACTTAAAACACCTTGGTCGCTCTGTGGGACAAAATTTGGTTGTACTGTGTAAACTATCCCTGTTTTACCATTTCTTGCTAAGTAATTTAAATTATATATTCTAGCGTATTCTAGGGGTGTTTTTCCATTTAAAACTTTACAAGGCTTATCTCCTAACCCGTCTATGATACAAAATACTCTCATAAAAAAATTTAAATTTAACCTCTATATAAAGATTCTTATGTATAAAATAAAACAAAGACCAGAGGATTTTATCGTTGAAGAAATTATTGAATTGGATTCTAAACCTGGCCCTTATTTTTATATAAAACTTACTAAAAAACAATGGAATACACTTGATGTGGTTAAAATTCTACAAGAAAGATTACATCTAAAAAGGTCACAAATAGGATATGCTGGATTAAAGGATAAACAAGGAATCACAACACAATATTTTTCATTATTTAGGGTTAAAAAAGAGAAAATTTATTCTTTAAAAATAAAAGATATAACAATAGAGACGTTGCACTATGGTTCAAAACCGATTGTTTTGGGCGCATTAAAGGCAAATAAATTCAAGATTAAATTGAATGAAAAACCAATAAAAATTTCATTTATAGAAAATTATTTTGGAAAACAAAGATTTTCGAAAAATAATATAGAAATTGGCAGGGCTTTAATCAACCATGATTTTAAAAAGGCTATTACATTAATAAATAATCATGAATCAAATTCTCCTATAAATGAATTAAGAAAAATAGATAAACACCTTCTTTTATTATATATTTCAGCTTATCAATCTTATCTGTGGAATTTGGTTGTATCTGATTATTTAAAAAAACAAGATTCTATTTCATACAATAATCTAACTTTTTTAGAGAAAGAGCCTGAAAATATGCAGATTCCAATAATTTCTTTTGATATTGAATTTAAGAATAAGGAAATAGAAAAAATATATAATAAATTCTTAAAAATTGAAAAAATAACTAAAGAAAATTTTATTATTAAATCGCTTCCAGAATTAATCTCTTTGTCTAAAGAAAGAGAATTAATTGTTAAAATTAATGACTTTAAAATTAGAAAAAATGTAATAGAATTCACAATTTCAAAGGGATCTTATGCAACAGTAGTCATAGAAAAAATGAATGCTTTGACTCATACAAAAAATATATAAAGAATGAGGAAATAAAGATAATATGGATATTATGAGTCTGAATTATTTAAAAAGATTAGAAATGGCTTTTAAAAATATAGAGCAAGGTAAATTTTTAGAAGCTGTTAAACAATATCATAAAATAAAGGACTTATATGATAAATTGCCAAATAAAACTAAAGAGAACTTTAAAAAGAAAACAAATATCTTATTTAATGAATTAAGGTTATATTTACATATAAATGAGGCTAATTTATTTGCAGAAAAAGGAGATGCTGTTGGTTTAAAACAAGCATTGGAGATAGTGGATGAAATAGCTAATTATGAAGTACCACAAGATTTGCCTTCTTCTCAAATATTACTAAATTATATAAAAAAGAAAAATTTCAAATGTTTAATAAAATGCCAAAGTGTTTTAACATTAAAGGATTTTCAAAAAAGACTAACGGAGCTTGATGTCTTATTAATAAATGGAGAGAAAGAAAAAGCTAGAGAGGAATTTTCAAATTTATTGGTTTTATTAAATCGTATTCCTAATCTAAATAAACAGACGTATAATGAACTACATAATGTTTTGCAGGATGTGTATAAAAGATTATCATATCATATTTTAATAAAGAACGCATATAAGAAAAGACAAAACATAGAAATAAAAGGATCTTTGAGGCCTGAGGTTAAAGAATATAAAGAAAAAGAATTAAATATTTTAGAAAAGTTGAGACCAAAACCACCACTAAATAGAAATCATCCTCTTTATCATTTAAATGAAAAAATTGAAAAAAAAATAAAGGCTAGTGCTTTTACGCATCTTCAAAAAAATAAAGAAATATCATTATATAACGGATTTGATCAACGTTATAATGAGATTATAGAATGTATTAAACATAATGATTCTAAGAAAGCAAAACAGATTTTTAATTCATTATAGATATATTTTTAAAATTTTAGTTACTTACTAGGTTATGTTTAATACATTTAAAGAAAAATTAAAGAATACTATATCAAAACTTTCTAAAAAAATAGAAAATGAAACTTTGACAGAAGAATCTACTAAAGCAGATACTATTGATGAAATTAAAAGGGATGATTTAGTTGAAGAAATAAAAGAGCATGCAGATAAAGGGGTGGGTTTTTTCAATAAAGTAAAAGAAAAGATAATAACAAAAAAACTATCAAAAGAGCAATTTAATGAGTTATTTTGGGATTTAGAATTATTATTATTAGAAAATAATGTTGCTGTAGAGGTAGTGGAGAAAATTAAAGAAGATCTATCTAAAACAATAATAGAAAAACAATTACAAAGATCAAAAATAGAAGATCTAATTAGAGATTCATTAAGAAATTCTATAATTTCTTTATTTGATGTTGAACAGATTAATCTACTAGAAAAGATTAAAGAAAAAAGACCATATGTTATTTGTTTTGTGGGAATTAATGGAACAGGAAAAACTACTTCGATTGCTAAGGTAGCTTATTTTTTAAAACAAAAGAATATTACAACGGTAATTTCAGCTTCTGATACTTTTAGAGCAGCAGCAATTAAACAATTAGAAACCCATGGGGAAAGATTGGGTGTTAAGGTAATAAAACATGATTATGGTTCAGATCCGTCGGCTGTAGCCTTTGATAGCAGGGTTTTTGCTAAAGCAAAAAATATTGATGTTGTTTTGATTGATACAGCTGGTCGTCAACATTCAAATGTAAATCTTATGTCAGAATTAGAAAAGATTAATCGAGTAGTAAAACCAGATTTAAAGATCTTCGTTGGTGAATCTATAACTGGAAACGATGTAGTTTTACAACTAAATGAGTTTAATAAAAAAATTGGAATTGATGCTATAATTCTCTCTAAAACAGATATAGATGATAGGGGCGGTGCGATGATCTCAGCGACTTATGTAACAAAAAAACCAATTATTTTTTTAGGTTGTGGACAAAATTATGAAGATCTTAAGAAATTTAATAAAGAAGAGTTAATTAAAAACTTGTTTGAGTAACCTTTAAATAATATTTCTCTTCTTTCCTATCTCCATGACAAATATAAATTGTGAAGAATGCCATGCTGCTTGCTGTAAATATGCTTCTGTGGTAATAGATAAACCAGAAAATGATAAAGATTTTGATGAGATTAAATGGTTAATAGCCCATGAAAATGTTGTTGTATACATTGATCAAGATGACGATTGGGTAGTTGAGTTTGTAACACCCTGCAAATTCTATGATTCTAAACAGAATAAATGTATAAATTATATAGAAAGACCATTAATATGTAAACATCACGAGATAGACGAATGTGTTATGAATGGGGAAGGAAAAGTAGAAAAAATAGTCTTCAAAACTTGGGATGATATAGAAAATTATAAAAACTTAAAGAAAGAATGAATAACTCCACTGCAAGCCGGACGGGAATATCTAGTTTAAGAAAATAAAGTTTTTATATGTCTATAATTTATTCTATATATGGAAATTAAATGGCTTGGTCACAGTTCTTTTAGAATAAATTTGATTTATTTAGATCCGTATCAAATCCATGAAACAGAAAAGGCGAGTTTAATTTTAATAACACATTCTCACTATGACCATTTTTCACAAAAAGACATGAATAAAATACAAAGTAAAGATACCATAATAATTACCCCGGAAGATATTAAAATTCCATCTATTAAATTAAAACCATTCCAAGAAACGATTCAGAAAGGAATAAAAATACAAACTATACCCTCCTATAATATAAATAAAAAATTTCATCCTAAAGAAAATAATTGGTTATCTTATATTTTAGAGATAGAAAATAAAAGAATTCTTTTTTGTGGAGATACAGATCTAATTCCTGAATTTAACCAACTAAATGATATAAACATAGCTTTTTTACCTATTGGAGGCACTTACACAATGAATGTAGTGGAAGCAGTAGAAGCAGTAAAAATAATAAAACCTAAAATAACGATACCGATGCACTATGGCAAAATAGTTGGTTTCAAAGAAGACGCCTTAAAATTTAAAAAATCTTTACTTGGTTTTGAAGTAATTGTTTTAGAAGAAAATCAAATCGTGGAGTTATAATCTAGTTACAACAAAAGAAATGTATTTTGATAACATTATTTAGGTTAATCATCTAATTTACTTAAGAACAAATATTAAATGATGATTTATGTCATTAACTAATTCATAAAAATCTTTAAATTGTTCTAGTTAAATAAAAAAATATGGAAAAGGAATATATACCTGCATTAAAATTTAAATCTTTAACAAGATTTTTTGATTTGTTTTTAAAGACATTCATGAAGGAAGAAAAAATAAAAAAAAGTTTTATAAAATTAGCAAAACTTAAAGATAATTTTACAATTTTAGACTTCGGGTGTGGAACAGGGACACTTTTAAAAATAATTAATAAAAATGTTAAATCTAATCTTTATGGGGTAGATATTGATAAACACATATTAAATACAGCTAGAAACAAGTTACTTAATTCAAATATTGTATTAAAACGATATGATGGAATAAAACTTCCATTTGAAAATAATTTTTTTGACATTGTATTTTCTAGTCTTGTAATTCACCATTTACCAAAAAATAGAATCCCTACTTTTCTTGAAATTAATAGAATTTTAAAACCAAATGGAAAATTTTATATTTTGGATTTTGGGAAACAAAAAAATACCTATGGGAGATTTGTAACAGGTATAATAAAGAGATTTGAACCTATTGAAGAAAATCTTAAAGGCGAGATATCTTTATATTTGAACCAAGCTAACTTTAAAGATACTAAGGAAAATAAACACCACTATAAAACCTTATTTGGAGAATTAACAGTATATTCCGGAGAGAAATAACTATTTGTTGGTAGTTTCATCTTGTATTTCCTTTAGAAATAACAACCTTTTAATAGAATAAATACTTATAATAATTTACTTTATTTGATAGTAATTTAAAAATATGTATCTATAATTTAATAATAAAGAGGTAACATGGAAGCATCAATGCAATTTATAAAAAAAAGAGATGGAACTATTGTTTTGTTTAATAGGTGGAAGATAACAAATGCCATACTTAATGCTTCAAAATCTGTTGGTAAAGATGATAAAAAAGAAGCAGAAATATTAACAGAAAAAGTAATTACTATTTTAGAGTATAATTTTATAGATAAGATACCAACTGTTGAAGATATTCAAGACATAGTAGAAAGAGTTTTAATAAAAAGAGGACATAGTGAAATAGCTAAGGCTTTTATCCTCTATAGACAAAAAAGAATGGAATTTAGGGAATCAAATTCTTTTTTAACGCATATTAATAAGATTATATCTGGTTATATTGAAAAAAAAGATTGGAGAACAAACGAGAATAGTAATGCTGGTTATTCTATGTCTGGTCTGCAAGCACATATTAGTGGGGCTACAATAGCAGAATATACATTAAATACTGTTTATCCTCAAGATGTGAGTTTTGCTCATAGGGATGCAGATTTACATATTCATGATCTTAGCCATGGTATTTTTGCTGGATATTGCGCTGGATGGTCGCTTTATCAATTGCTGACAGATGGTTTTAATGGTATACCTGGGAAGATTGCAGCTAAACCGGCAAAACATTTTGATGCTATTCTTGGGCAAATTGTTAATTTTTTTGGTACTTTACAAAATGAATGGGCTGGTGCACAAGCTTTAAGCAGTTTTGATACATATTTAGCTCCTTTTATTAGAAAAGATAATTTAACATATACACAAGTAAAACAAAGTATGCAGGAATTTATTTTTGGTATAAATCAAACATCTAGGTGGGGTAATCAAGTTCCATTCACTAATCTTACTTTTGATTGGAGGGTTCCAGATGATTTAAAAAATGAGCATATTGTTATTGGTGGAAAAATCCAAGAAGAAAAATATGGAGATTTTCAAAACGAAATGGATCTTATTAACAAAGCATTTATTGAAATAATGATGGAAGGGGATATGAATAAAAGAATATTTACTTTCCCAATACCTACGTATAACATAACAAAAGATTTCGATTGGGATGATGAAAATGCACAATTATTATTTAAAATGACATCCATATATGGTATACCTTATTTTCAGAATTTCATTAATAGCTCTTTAAAACCTAGTGATGTTAGAAGTATGTGTTGTAGGCTTCAATTAAATTTAAATGAATTGAGGGCAAAAACTGGGGGTTTATTTGGTTCTGGGGAACAAACAGGCAGTGTGGGGGTAGTAACAATAAATTTACCAAGGATTGGGTTTTTATCTGAAACAAAAGAAGAGTTTTTTAAGAGATTAGAACGGATGATGTTTTTAGCAAAGACGTCTTTAGAGATAAAAAGAAAGGAAGTAGAGAAATGTATGGATAATGGTCTTCTGCCATATTCTAAGAGATACCTTGGAAATTTACAACACCATTTTTCTACCATAGGTTTATGTGGTATGCATGAGGCATGTTTAAATCATCTTAAAAGGGGAATAAATACTGAAGAAGGCAAAAATTTTGCTGTTGATGCTTTAGATTTTATGAGAGTAAAATTAAAAGAATATCAGGAAGAAACTGGTCATCTATACAATTTAGAGGCTACACCAGCAGAGGGTACTTCATATAGACTTGCAAAACATGATAAAGAAAAATACCCAGAGATTATAACCGCTGGTACTTTAGAAACACCATATTATACAAACAGCACACAACTCCCGGTTACATTTACAAATGATGTTTTGTTGTCTCTTGGGCACCAAGATGAACTTCAATGCAAATATACTGGTGGGACAGTGCTACATATCTTTTTGGGAGAAAAAATAAACGATTATGAATCAACTAAAAATCTAATAAAAAAAATAGCGTACAATTTTAAACTTCCATATTTTACAATAACCCCTACATTTAGTATTTGCCCTGTACATGGATATATATCTGGAAAACATTATGTATGTCCATATGATCATACGAATGCTGAATTAAATCAACATGGTATAGAAATTGATGGAGGTGAACAAATTGAAAGAAAAAGTTATTCCTTGTGAGGTATATAGTCGGGTTGTGGGCTATTTTAGGCCTGTACAGTGGTGGAATCAGGGAAAAAAACAGGAATTTAAGGATAGAATTACTTTTAAAATAGAAGAATAGATTACCAAAAGAAACTTTCAGTTTTTATATTATTTACATTGATTAAACTTTTTTTAAGAGATTTTTTCATTTTCTCTGGACAACATAGATAAAAAACTGAATTTTTGATATCTTTTACTTCTTTTTCTACTATATCCTTATCTATATAGCCGTTTTTACAAAATGTAGATTCTTCTCTACTTAATATATATCTTACTTTAAACCAATCTTTATTTATTTTATCCAACTCTTCTTTAAATATTAGATCTTCTTCTGTTTTTGCAGCATATAATAATGTAATGTTTTGTTTTGTATTACTTTGTAATTGAGACCTAATCATGCTCATAAATGGTGTAATACCAACGCCACCTGCTATAAAAACTAAATTTTTTGTTTTGTCTTCGATTGTGAATATACCGAATGGACCATCTATAAAAATTTCTTCGTTTTTTTGTAATTTATAAAGTTCTTCTGTAAACTTACCCTTGAGTTTCACAGTAAATGATAATTCTTTATCTAAATTAGAGCTTGAGATTGTAAATGGATGTCTGGCATACAATTTGTTTTTATTCAATCTTAAAAAACAAAACTGACCTGGCTTAAATGAGAATGTTTTGTTTGTTTTTATTGTAAATACATTATGTGTTTCTTTTTGTATATCTGATACTGTAAATTTATATTTTTTTTGTTTAATTTTATATGTTGTTCTATATATAATACCAATACAAAGCATAGCAAATAAAAATGCGTATATTATTTTCAAATTTTGAATATCAGATCCTATTGTTAGTATGTGATATAAACTTAAACCAAAGAGTATATAGGTTAAAATGTGTATATATTGCCATTTTGAATAAGAAATTCTTTTATATAATAAAGATGCTATCATTATACAAATAAAAAGATAAAGCGATAATATACCTATAGCTAGGGGTGTTGTTGTAAAATCTGGGAGAATATATTTTACTATAGATTTTGTTGATATGATAAAAAATATGGGATGTAAAATAACAAATATTGATGTTACCAGTGAGAATTTTCTTTGAAATATTATAATTTTATCAATACCAAAGAATTTATCAAAAAATCTTGCTGTGTCCCCTGAAAATATAAGGGTTGATAGAAATAAGAATCCTATTAGTCCACTTAATTTTCCTAAAATATAAAAAAATGAAGAAATATTAAATTGCGGTAATATTATATAAAATATTGAGATTAAAAAATATAGAAAAATAGATACCAATATTATTTTTAGTATTTTTTCTTTCATATTATTAAGTATTTTATAAATTTTAAAAAATCAAATATGGTTGGAAGTATAAAATTTTTATATTGCCAATTAAAAAATAATGGACCTATTGACCAAAAAAGATAAAATAAACCAAATATAATTAAAAATATTCCGCTAAATATTTCTAATTTTCTTTTCCATCTATAAAATTTTTCTTTAAGATGTTTCATCCCAAAGCCTATTAGAATGCTTAATATTATAAAAACAATATTTGCTCCTAATCCGAATGCTACTGTTATTAACACTGTTTCTCCTATGTTTTTTCCTATAGCAAATGGTAATAAAAGGAAGGTAAATACTGGAATGCATGGGGTTATTGTGGATATGAAACCAAAGGAAACAGAGGCAAGAAGTGGATTATTGGCTGTTCTTAATTTAGTTATATTTGTTTTACAATTTTTTTCTTTTATGTTAATTTCTTTTTTAACTAATATTAAAATACCAAAAATTATTGTGAATAAACCAAATATAAAAATTATCCATATAGATATTTTAGGAAGGATATTATTAAAAAAATCTAAAAATGTAGCCCCTAATATAGCTGCTATTATGCCTAAAAAGGTATATCCTGCATAACGACCTATAGCAAATCCAATTGATATTCTAAACCCTTTATTTTCTCCGTGACTAAATAATATTGGTAAATATATTGGAAGACATGATGCTAGACATAATGCTAAAGAACTACTTAATCCATAGGTAAATGCTGAAGATATATTGATTAATTCCACCATTTTTATGCTGCATATATGTTTTCATTTTCTATTTTCAAATTAACTAATGTTAATCCATTTAAATTAAAATTTTGTCCATCTGCTTGACCTAAATATGCACCTGTGCTTGGATTAAATGTTGCCTGATGCCATGGACATTGAATTTTATCATCTTTTAAACTAGATTCATCCAATTGTAAACCTTTGTGGGGGCATTTATTTATATATGCTTTTATCTCATTATTAAAATTTACAAGAATGATTTCTTCACCATTGTAACTGGCTTTTTTTATTGAATTTAAAGGAACATCAGATAGTTTTGCTATTAAATTTGTATTTTCTGTAGTTTCTGTTGTTTCAATGGTTTGTATTGTTGGATTTTCAGTGATTTGTGAATCTGAACAAGCAGTTAAAATAAATAGGATTAAGATTATAAATATTTTTTTCATTACTTTGCCTGCTTTGTACCCTTTTTAAATTTTATGAATTTAATGTTTAATAACTGTGTTTTTTGTTTTATAATATTCTATAAGTACTGGTATAAATGAGATTACAATAACTAAGATTATAACTAGATGAATATTTTGTTCTATGTTTGGAATTAATTTTCCCAAAAAATAACCAACTAGTAACATCCCTGTAACCCAAAATGTTCCACCAAAAATATTAAAAAATAAGAATCTTTTATAATTCATTTTGGCTATTCCTGCTATTACTGGAGCAAATGTTCTTATTATTGGTACAAACCTTGCTAAAACTATTGTTTTTCCACCATATTTTTCATAAAATTCTTGTGTTTTACATAAATATTTTTTTTTAAAAAATCTGGAGTCTTCTTTCTGAAATAATCTTTGCCCGGCTTTTTTTCCGATAAAATACCCTGTTGAATCTCCTAGAATTGCTGCTGTACATAATGAAATAATTAAAAAAAATATATTTAAGTCTCCTTTTGATGCAAATAATCCTGCTGTAACAAGTAATGAATCTCCTGGAAGAAAAAAACCAACCATTAGCCCTGTTTCTGCAAATATGATTAAGAATAAACCAAAATAACCTACACTAGAAATTAGGCTTGGTAATGAATATAATAGAATAAATAATTCTTTTACCTTATCTAACATGTCTTTTGTTATTTATTACCTTATAAAAATCTTTTGTTATAGATATTTGAAAAAAATTAATAGATTTAATATAATTAAAATTAAAAATAATATATTTTCCATAAAAGAATTTGTCCTTATAAAGCCATTAATTTTTATCTTTGTAATAGGAAATAAAGGCATTATACCCTCTTTGGTTAAAGCATCTATTAAAAGGTGGGCTAAATAACCTAAGAATATTGCTAAAGGGTATAATGAAGAAAAAACGATACTTAATAATAAAAAGATTAAAGAAGGAAAGATAGAATGAAAGAATCTTCTATGCCCAAAGATATTCTCTATTAGTCTACTTATTATTGGTATTGAAATCTTCGATTTTGAAGAATCTATATCTGGAAGTAAAGAAGAAATAACTAATATTGTTGAAAAAATTAATGGGTGTTCTAAATTGAGATATTTTATTAAGAAAGCTGAAATTAACATTCCGAATACTATGTGTGTTCTAAATAACATGTGTTTAAATATTAATTGAAGATTCCATTTCTTTTAAAAGTTCTTTTGGATTTTGTTCTTGTATCTCAGTAATTGTAAATTCTGTTCTATCGAACATTTCGTTTCTTTTTGTGCGTCCCTTTAAAATATACTGTTTGCCCATTGTTTGTGACTTCACTATATTAAAATCTTCTGGGTTTTGACCCAAAATTTTTTCTGCTTGATCTCTAAAACAAACAGCTCTTATATTTGCTGTACCATCATCAATAAACATGTTTAATATTGGGATTTGTTTTGGTGAAATACTGCCGTGATTTGAACATTCATAATGATCTTCTAAAAAATTTACTTTTTTATTGCAGACTGGGCAGGCTTGGTAGAATCTTGGTTCAAATAATTGAACTATTGTACCTAATATTTCTGCATTCTCATTATCTTTAAGATCTTTAATTTGTTTTTTTTCCATTCTAGATATTTTTATCTCTTCAATTGAAATCCCAGGGGGATTTATTTCTAGGGATGATTTTGAGCCTAAATGCAACTCCTTAAAGCCATTGTTTTCCTTAGAATATGCATTTTTAATTGATACTATATCTAATTCCTTTAAATTTTGAATTTTGTTTATTAGATTTTCATCCCATATGGTTAATCTAAGAGAGCCGGTTTCATCTGCAATTATAATATTAGCTACTTTACCTGCTCTTGTTGATGTAGAAAAACTCCTTATTTCAAATATATTTGTTACCTTTCCTATAGTGTTTACAGAATTTAAACCTGGAATAATTTCATTAATTTTTAGATCTTTATTTTGTATTTCAAAGAGATTAACACCCAGTTCATTTGCTATTATATGTGCGGCACCCTCTTTTGATATTAAATCTTGAAGTTCTATTATTTTTTCTTGTATTTTTGTTTCTATCTCTTGTTTTGATATATTTTTTGTAGAAGAAATTTTTTCTATGATTGTATCATAACTTAAACGAAACATAAATTGATTTTTTTATTCTTTTATAAAAAGATTTTTATTCATTAAGGAGTGGATTATATTTTTTTTGAAGTTCTTTTTTTAAATCTATTTCTAGCCTTAAATTATTTAATTCAAAATATAACAGGTTATTTTTAAAAAAATAGGTTGTTTTTGGGTATTTTTCTTTTATTTTTGCTTCACATTTTGTCTGTGGTTGATTTATGCAGTTTTCAGAAAATATTAAATATAAATCATAATATATATTAAAATCTGGTGTTTTGTAGCTTATTTCTGGGAAATATGTATAAAAAATTGTTAGATTTGTTAATGAATTATTTAATATTATTGAATCAAATATAATTTTTTCCTCTGTTATTTCTTTTATTTTTAATTTCTCTGATTCTAAAAGTTTTCTATTAAAATAATATTTTTCTAAGAAAATATTAAAACTTGCTGTATATAATTTTATTTTTTTATCAAATTCTTCTTTAAATTCTTTTTCTGGGTTTAATTCTTGACATGTATTCCATATAATATATGTTTCTTCTAAATTATCTATACTGCATTTTTGGGCTGCATATCCTCCATTGGTTTCTATTTGTTCTTCTATGTCTTCTATTGTTTGTTTTATTGCTTCATTTAAGAATAAATTTATTTTTAATTCATCTGTATATGTTTTTTCTATATTGCTAGAGGATTCTCCAATATTTACCTCTAATCTTTCTTTATTTTGGGATATTATGAAGGCTAGTGATGTAAGAAATATTAATGTTAGAATTATTATTAACGGTGTAAACATACCTTTTTTATTTAACATTGAAATACCTCATATAATTCTATAATTAAAATTTTATTGGGATCTTCTGTTGGTAAGAATATTTCTTGCTGGTTAGCTTTGCCTTCTGATCCTATTAGATTTTCTCCATATATAGTTAATAGCTGTTTTTCTTGTGTTATTATATTATATACTGATAAAGCTAAATTATAATGGAGAGTTGCGTGTTTTGGAATTCTTTTTATTGGTTCATTTTTGCATGTTCCTAATTTAAATGCATATGTTTTTGGAATTTTTTTAAATAATTCTAGTGATATTTTTTGTGCTTTTTCTTTTATTTCTGGGTGATTTTCTGCTTTTAATAACAATTCTTTATATACAATATTATGGTTATTTTCTTCTTGAAGGTTTATTATTTCATTGAAATCAGACTTCGATTCTGAGTGTGTTTGCCCACGACAATCTACTGTTTTTAATGGATAAAATATTTTTGTTATCATATAATCTTCTGTGATTTCTTTATATGTGTTTTTTAGGTAAGTTCTGCCTTCTTTACAGTTTTTACTATTTAATTCTGTTAAAATTGGATTTATATCTAAATCATCTAAATAATCTGGATATGAGTATTCTAAATCAACAAGGCATTGACCTATCTTTTTAAAATCTAGACCTTCTTTTATTTCTTCATAACCATAAACGTAAATATTCCATATGTTAGAATTGTCTTGATTTAAGATACATGAAACCCCTATTGAATCGGCTGTATATGAGATATCTTTGATTGAAAAGATTAGTTCTTTTGACTCTATTGATTCGTCTATAGAAATTTTTGTGTTTAATAATGATGTTAATGTAAAGATTTGTTCTTTGGTTATTGATATATTGTCTTTTATGTTTAATGTTTCGAAAGAAAAGAAATATATACCGAATATTATAAATATTATAATTAACAAGATTATAGATGGAATAAAGGTTATAGTCAATTCTATTGATGCTTTTCTATGCATTTGGTAATATCACCTCTATTTTTAGGATGCCTGTTTCTATCTCATTATTCATTTTATAATTAACTAGCTGTTCTTTCGTGTAACAAATTGAATCCTGCATTGTTGTACATACATCAAATTTTGATTTTTGTATTAAATCCATTAAAATTAATGCATTTTTTTCATTTTGATTTTTAATTATATTATTATTTAGATCTTTTAAAGTGAGCTGAAAACCAATTTTTTCTTTTTTTATACAATTTTTAATATTATTTTCTGTGAATTTTTCTATGTTTATTATTCCTGGTTCATCTACTAAACAAGAGTATAGTAATTGAAATGTAAGAATCTCTGTTTGTAATTCAGGTATATTTAGATCCTGGCTTCTATATTTTATTATTATTGCTGAAAGGAATATTATTATTGCAGTTAAAACTGCTAATTGTAATAACCAGGTAGGAAATTCTGAGCCTTCTAATAAACCTTTTTTATTCATTTTGTAGGATTAATTTACCTTTATTTATAGTTATTCTATGGCTTTTTTGTTGAGGAAAATCAGTGCAAGGGAATTTTTGAGGAACTATTTCTTTTTCTGTTTGTATTAGAAAATAGCAGGGGTTTTGCTCTCTTTTTATTGCAAACTCTTCAGGGATAATATATTCTATTTGTAATTTTGATTGTGATAGAACAAATAAATCATTTGTTAAAGTTAGGTCTCTAATTAATGCTCTTTCTTTTATAAATGTAGAATCTGTTATTTTATAATATGTAAATATCAAAAAACTAACAAATATTGCTATTAAAATAAAAAATCTTATATATTTATATAATAGTAAATCTCCTTTATTATTCATATTTACAATCACCTTTTTGTGTTTGTATTATCTGTTCTATTGGATAAGAATCTATTGTTAACTCTTCTGTTAAATAATATTCTGAAATTCCTTTGTTTTTTAAAAAATCACGGCCTTGTTCTGCGTTTTTATCTTTCAATGCTTTTAAAAGATCCTCTTTCGATGCTTTTAATGATTCTGTTTCTTCAATTTTTTCTATACTTGTTGTTTTTCTTTCCGGGATATTTATTCCTTTTTCTGGAATAATAATAGCTGGAGATGGATTGTATTGTTGATAATAGGCTTCAAACAACCATTGGCCTGTTAAGCTAGCCTCTAGAATATATTTTACACCTATGTGCTGATTATTGCCAATATTTGTCTTTATAACCTTTGTAATTTTTTGTTCTCCTTGTTTTAATTTTAAACAATTTTCTGGGTTAATTAGAAAATCTGTAGGAGATTTTTGATATTTGAAATAAAATAGGTTTTCTCTTTGTTTTATCTCTGTTGAATAATCTTTTGTATATAAAATTGGAATAAAATCTTTATAATTATTTATCCATTCTTCTTTGAAAAAAAATGTTAATCCTAATCCGGATATTGTGTCAAATGGAAGATTTAAATTAGGATCTTTTTCAGGGTAAATTTTGTTTATTTTAAAGCAAATCTCTGGTTGTTGGTTTAAAAAATCGCTTCTTTTTTTAATACCCTTACAATTACCTTCTACGATCTCTGCTGTTAATTCATCTTCTATTTTTTCAGTTGTAGATATTTCTAAACTAGAAAAGATAATATCTTTAAGTTCTGCTGGTTTAAATCTTGAGATTACTATTACTTGTTCTTTTATTTCTGAACCTTCTGTGGTGATGGATAATTGATCATTGGTTCTTTTTAATGTTAAGAATATATTAGCGCCATATTCTTCTGTAGAAAATTGTTTTGTATTTATTGTTTTTATATTTTGAAATTTATAACATTGCTTATTATCACAGTAATTATCTTTTATTTTACAAAGGCATAAAAATGGGTGTTCTAGATCTATTATCTGTTCTTTTGGTTCTATTATACTACCTTGCGCATAAGTAAATGAAACTAAATTACAATTCTCATTATTAAATGGTAATTCTATTTCAGATAAAACATTTTTATCTATATTTTCTAGATTTTTTTTTAAGAGATCCCATGATGGCTGATTAGTACATTTATCAAAAATTAATGGTGCTACTATATTAGAACCAATATAATATAAAAAAATAACTATAAATACACCAATTACGAGTTCAATTGCTGTTCTAAGAATAGATATATCTCCTTTTTTTACCATTGTAATTTTGAGCGAGATGCGTTAACTTGTGTTGCAGTATCTTTGAAATAATTAATTAAATTACCTCCTTCTTTTATATAAAATATTACTATAATTATTAAAACAATAATTACAATAATTGCTATAATTACTGTTCCTAGTGTAAGTTCTATTCCTTTTTTATTAGTTTTCATAGTAAAAGAAAAAAATTATTGGTTACAATTTTCACTTACGCCTGCGCAGCTTACTCCGACATTATTTATGCCTTTATTATCTGTTGGTGATCCTTGTGCATTATACTGGTCGTTTGTATGTATATTTGGACCGCAATAATATTTTAAAAATTCTCCTTGATTATCACCCCTACTAATTTTTTCTGCTATTCCATCGCCATCAACATCAATTTTGAAAGATTGTACACAATAAGCTGATGTTTTCTTTTCATCTACACTTGTGAATAGTTTAGCATCTTGACACCAATTCTCACAAGATATTTTTGCTTGTGCAAGATCAGTACCTGATGCTCCTCTAAATACATTTTTTATTTTTGTAATTGTTGTACTTGTACCATAAACGAAAAATGCTATTATCACGACTAAAACAACTACAACCAAAATACCAATTATAACAGTATTCATAGACAGGCTTTGAGCTTTTTTATTATTCATTGATAACACCCCTTTAATTTTTTAATAATGAGACAATTTACTATAAATAGTTTGTGGTTTTCCAAAAATCTACTGGTTTACCTGGAACTTCATGACAGTTTATACAACGTGCTTCATATGTTTCAGAACCACCTATTTTTATTATTGGGTTGTTATACTACACTGGTTCTCCATTAAGTAATCTCTGGCTTTTTGTGGCTGGACCTTGATATTGCATACATACAGCCTCTTTTTTTGTAACATAATCAGCTAACATTGTTAGGCAAGCAATTGTTTTGAATGGTACACCTCTAAAATCTTCAGATAAACCTGCTACAATAATTCTTTTATCTCTTCTTAACACTTCAATTAAATCAATAACCTATAATCCATAAAATTGAGCTTCATCAAATCCAATAACTTGTGGATTTAATTCTTGAATTGATTTTTTTATATACTGTTCTGTTTTTGGGTTGTTTGATATGCTTAATGCTTTTAGTTGTCTACCGTCGTGAGAAACAATATTATCTTCTAAATATCTATTATCTATCTGTGGTTTAATTATAATGGGATTTTTTTAGCTATCCTTGCTAATCTTAATCTTCTTATTAATTCCTCTGTTTTTCCTGAAACATTGGTCCGCAAATCACTTCTAAGTATCCTTTTCCATTGTACTCTTTCATTAAATTCAATTTTTTATAATATTTTATAAATATTATTATAATGCAATTGTTTGTTCTGCTAATTTTTTTGTTTTTTGAAGATCTAATTGTTTAGCTTCTAAACTGTCTAATTTGTACAAACAAACCCTGTTTTCTGGATATGCTACAAATTTTATTTTTGCTTGTTTTTCTACACTAAATTCTTGTAAATCTGTTGTTTGTGATGAGTAAATATTATTTTCATCAAAGGTTTGTAATTCACAAAATTTTAGGTTTAAATTAGAGGTTTTTTTAGGAAGATTATTTTCATAAAGAGTAAATTGAGAATTAGAATATTTAATTTCAAAATCTGGAAATCTTTTTGGTTCATAATCTCCACAATATGTGGGTGTTTCTATATCTTTTATGTTAGATGTTTTTTCTTGGATTATATTAAAAAATAAATAATTTGTTCCTACTTTTCTATTTGGGAAATTTGTCGTTTGTTTTGAGGGTGAATCTGGAAGTTTTATTAATTTTTTTTCATCTATTTGTTTTTGTAAATTGGTTATTGCATCATTAAAAGACATTGAATTCAATAAATTTAATAGGGTATTAACAAACTCTTGACTTTTTGATGATAAAGATACTGGATTTGTTATGTCTCTTACTGTGACTTGTGTGATTTCATTGTTTGTTATAGAAATTGCATATGTTTGTAGTAATTGCCATCCTTTAATGGTGTTATAATTTATACCTATGCCTTCATCTTTTTCTTCATTAAAAATGTCTTTTGAAAAAAATAAGGCTTTTAAATCATTAATATACTGATCTTTTCTATTTTCTTGATATTTAATAAGATAATCTATTGAACTACCTTCTTTTAAAGGAAGATTATAAGATCCTGATAATGGATTTCCAAATTTTTTTAAATTATTGTAACCTTGTTCACATTTCATTTTTTTAACATTTTCAAATTCTTTATTTATTTCTGTGTCTTGTGTTGTTATCTCTATAGAGATTATTTCTTCTCCAAAGTAGTCTGATTCTTCTTGTGTAAGTGTTTGTTTATTCTGAATTTTTGTTTGAATGTTTATTGTATCTGAAAATGAAGGGCTATTTTCTGAAATGTGTATTAATGGATAGGCTGCAAAATCAGCTATTGGTTCTGTAATATATTTAAGATCTAAATAATTATTTTCAAAATAGTTTAAACCATCTTGACAAGATTTTCCTTGCAAAATTGATTCAATGTAATCTTGTGACCAATCTCCTTTTTCTAAATATAATTCTGATTCTGTCATTCCTCTATATATCTGGTTTTGTTTGATATTCCATGTGTTTAATCCATCTTCAGTTAAGATACATTGGATTCCTGCTACATATTTTTTTTCTGACGCATCATACCATGGGGAATCTGAAGAATAAATAAATAAATCTGCTTTCGCTTTATTCTTTTCTTCTATAGTTCCTGCTTTAATATTTGATTCTATGGTTATTATATCAGTAATGCTTGGGGTGAATTTTGATGGAATAATTTTAGTTTTTGGTTCTGCTTCGGCAAAAGATTCGTAATTTTTAATTAAATTATATCCCTCTTTACATGTTTTTTCATTTAATTCATTAAACTCAGAGATTGGTCTATTAGAAGTTTCTAGAATATAATAAGAATTAGCTTCTTCAAAAATACTAGGTTCTTCAAAAATTAAAGTTGGTCTGTAATAATTTACTAATTTCCATTTTGATTGCCCTAAAATATTAAGACTACACTGTACACCTAATGCTTTTGTTTCGTCAATTTTATACCTTATTTCTTCAGAATCTACAACAATATTTTGATCTATGAGATATCTTATTTCTTCAGATTGTAGTTCCTTTCCTTTTTTTGTTTTATAAGTGTTGATATATAACCATTCATTTGTTTGATCTTCATAGAGCTTACATTGGACTCCAAATTGTTTATCTCCTTTGAAAGAATATCTTAATTCTTCTGATAAAATAAAACGATTTAATTGTTTATTATTTAAGATTGAATCTTCTATAATAATTATGTTTCCTATTGCAGGATTTGTTGTTGATACATAGAGTCTGGGTAGTGTTTCTGAGGCTTGTAGTTCTTTGTTTTTAGAAAGTTTATTGTATCCTTCTTGGCAAGATAATGTTTTTAATTCTTGTAATATGTTTGGGTATAATTCTTTATTTGTTTGTATTATTTTTTTTCCACCCCAAACATCTTCGTATTTATAGTAATTTACTAATTTCCACTCGTTAGCTCCATTAGAATAAAGGACACATTGTATACCTAAACCACCTTTAGAATCTATTTCAAACCTTAGTTCTTCTGATTCTATAAAAGATGGTATCATAAATCTAATCTCTTCTGAATCCAAGCTTTGAGATTTAGGAAAACAATTTTGTATGGTGTTTATTAAATTACCAAATTCTAATAGTGGTGGAGTAAGTTTTGTAGAAATCTCACATTTTTGTCTATTTTTAAGCTCATAATTATTTGAATTAAAAAAAATCATATCTTGGTTGGATTTGTATATAAAATATGGAGATGATATTTTTTCTTTTTTACCTTCAAAATAAGCTACATCTTTATTTTCATAGTTAGTTAAATAAATAGGAGAACTTTTTTGCTTACTATATTTAATATCTTTATCAAAATCATACTGAATATTCCCTACTAACCCAAATAAATTGGCTAAATATAGATTATCATCATTTATTGTAGGGGGTTTATATGTTGTTTGTTTTGAATCTAATATTCCTGTGATTGGTGTTTTTTCTTCTTGTGTTAGGGATATTGAATCTTCTCCAACTAATTTTGTATTTTCTTTAATTGAACCATGATACAGATAAAATTCTGTTTGATCTACTGAATTTCTTAATTCTATTAAATAATCCTCTGGAATATTTAGGTTTATATAACAAATACAATCATCAGTTGGGGATAATTTGCATAATTTATAATTATCATAAAATGTAGTAAGAATTAATGATTCATTTTTTATATTTAATTCGCTTTTTCCCATTAATTCATCTAAATAGCTAAGTAAGGATGAAGCAGAAGATCTTATAGATGGGAATATTCCTATAAATAAACTAACTAGAACTATTGCTAATATTATAAATGAAATTATTTTTGCCCAAGGTGTTTCTGATGCCATTTTTAAAACCTGAAAATGTATTTAAGATTGCCAATATATGTCATTATTTTTTGTTTGGTTAGATATATTATTATAATTAATAAAATTAAAAGGGCTGCTCCTAAGATAAGTTTAGCTATTATACTTAATTCTATGTCTCCTTTTTTTAGCCACATAATTCCATTACCTCTTCTTTTGTTCCAATGAATATTATTGGTGTCCACTCATTATTTTCTACAAATATATCTCTAACCCATGTCCAAGTAATTGCGCTTGCTTTAAGTAAACTATTCATATTCTTCCAATTTAAATAATTTCCACCAATAAAATAAACATATATATTTTCTTTCAATTCTATTTCTTTGTTTTTATTGGGTTGAACTGGCTTATTTTTATAGATAGATTGATATAATGATTGACCATTTTTAATTGGATATAAATCAAGATATTTATAAAAATCCTTTATTTTTTCAGATTTTATTTCTTCTGAGGATGTTATGCTTGCACATGGGAAACAAAATAAATCTGTATTTGAAAAAAGAGCCTTAAACTCTGTTTCTCCAAAAAAGAAGGCGTCCCAACAATCATATACCTCATCAGCTAGTTTTTGATTAAATCCTGTTGTTTTCTGATTTTCCTGGATTTTTAGATCGTCTGCGTTAATAGAGATTGGTTTTTCATGCAACATTGAAATTGGAGGAACTTCACTAAATTCTGTTATGTCTAATGTTCCTTGTTTTACTGCAGAATTCATAAGAATCCACTCTTGAATGGCTCTTTTATTTGTATCTTGACTTATAGTAGTAAATAAATAACTAAAAATACCAATTAAGGTCATTACTGTTATAACTAATAAAATTAATTTTATTATTGTTGATGTTACTATCCCTTTTTTATTCATGGTATTATTTTTAGTATATTATATATTATTAAGATTAATAATGCAAGTACAAGTAATGTTAATATAATTTTAGCTAATTCTTTTACCTCCATCCCTTTTTTGTTCATATTGTATTAATTTTTTAATTATTTATAAATTTAAGCTATGCCTGAAGAGATGTTTTTTGCTAGGAGTGTAAATAATACTGTTGTTATACCTGCAATTAATATATATAACAAGCCACTGCGGATTAACATAGAACCAATACTGTGTTCTTTTTTTATTTTATCTGGACCTTCTTCTATTGTACTATATAAAATTATTAAGATATAGGATATTTGTACAACATAAAGGCCTACAACCATTTGAAAGAAAAATCCTGGAATTACACCAGCTACATTGAATAAAGATGTAATTGTTGACAAAGAAGATGCTGCCATTTCTTGTGTTTCTCCACCCTCCATAGCTAATGCTTGGATGTTTGTATTTAGCTGAACAATAATATTCACAACCATTGATGAGATTCCTACAACTATCCCTGCTATAGCTGGTGTTAAAAAATTAATTTGTGATTTCATAGATGATGTGATTTCTGCTAATAGGTCTTTTAATCTTTGGTTTACTCTATAGATTCTTTCTACGTAATTCGATATAGAAATCATTGAACGCGCTGCTATCTCTGGTGATTTCTGTGAAGATTCTAAAAGAACCTCCATTGAACTTTCTATTAATGGAGAGGGATATTTGTTTATTGCACCTATGTCTTTATCAAAAATTGCTTCTCTTATGCTAACACCTAATGTTCTTATATTTGTATCAACATCTCTAAAAAATTCTCCTGTTGGTGTGTTGTGCATTGTTTTAGATACGTCTGAGAATGCTATCTCTACAGGAATACCATCACCTATTCTATTACCGAGCTGGAATAATGATGCACTAAATTCTTTTTCTAATCTTTTTGTTTCTTCTCTTTGTTCAATTAAACCTTTTGTTTTTAATTTATAATAAAGACCAAAAGAATATGCTATACTGAGTGGTATAAAAAAACTAAGAATCAAAGCACCTAAACCAAATGGACCATATGTTGCTGATTCTACCCCTTGTATTGTTGTAACAGATATATAATTTAAGACTGGACCTATTAATGGCAACTCTATTTCAAAGGCTGGATCTAATGCATGCATTATAATTGGCAAAAAACCAATAAATAAGAAGAATAGTGCTATAAAAAAACATAATAAAAATGGGTCTGAACGCTCTTCTAGTTGCTGAGATAACACCTTTGACTCCCCATATCCTGTTGGGCGTTTAATTAACATAGAATACCCGTAAGCAAATACTAAAACTGGAAGAATAAGATTATATAATAAAGCAATATGATACCATTTTACCAAGCCACCTAAAAAAGAGCCTACTAAAGGAAATATTACTAGCCCTAATATAGGTAAAATTACACCTAACATGTGGAGCATTGTAATCGGATTTTTCAGGGTTTGTGCAAAGTCTAACATTTTTTCATATGTGCCCTCTAAAATAACATTCAATGCTTTGTCTAGTAGATCTAATCTTCTAGATTCTGTTGGTTCATATAACGAAGACTCTATTAAGTGAAAAGAAGTAACAAAGTCTAAGTTATGATTTCTCCAAAATTCTAAATACTCTTCTATAGATTCTTTTATTGTTGAAAATTTTCCTGTTTCTATGTTCCAAAATATTCTTATTAAATCTAATGATAATGGTGGTTCAATGTGTTGTGCTGAAAATTTTATTGCGTGTTCTAAATTTGATGTGTGACGCATATACATAACAATATAAAGAATACAAAGAACCATTTGATTAGAGGCTTGTAATCTCCACCTTGCTGCAAGGTAAATTGGGTATTTTAATAATAATCTTAATAAAATTATACCTGAAATAATAAATAATAATGGCCAAAAGAATGAAATTTCTTCTAAACTGCCATATAAAGCATATTGCAATCCTCCGATTAACAAACCAAAAAGTACAAATAAAAATGCTGTAAGGGTTGATAGGGATGCTGCTCCTGATGGGGTAATATTTAAATGTGCTGCCTTTATGGCCTCTATTAATTTTATTTCATCCTTTACTGAGGGTTTTAAAGACAATAAAGAGTCTGCAGTATTACAAAGATCCTCGTATGTTGTTGTTTTTTTAGATAACCATTCTTCTCTAAATTTTTCATATTGCTGAGAAAATTCTTTAATATCTTCTGATGTTACATCTCCAACACTCTCAATATCTATGTGTTCTGATAATTTTGAACGATATTTTCTTAAAATGTCTTCTACCTCTTTTTCAGCCATTTTAATATGGTTTGTAATTTTCCTTTATATGTCTTTTTAATGATTCTTCCCATTCAAAAAATATTCTTTTTGAGTTTAATTCTCCTGTTTTGTTTTTTATTTTTTCACTTATTCTATGTAGTTCATCATTCATAAAAATTACAGAATATGCTTCTATTAAATCTGGAATGTTGGTATTTATTGAATAATTAACCATTGTTTCTTTTATTTTTGCTCTTAGTTCTATGTTTTCCCATATGGCATCCCAGTTACCAGCCCACTCTCTGATTTGTGCTCCAATTGCTTTTAAAATAAATGTGTCTCCATTAATTAATTCGTCTGTTGGCTGTAGCATATCTGTTTTTGCATCGTATTTCATTAGATCTACAAAACCTTGTTCTCTCAATGGGTCTTCTTCCCATTCTTTTCTTATTTCTGTGATTTGTACAATTCTTCTTTTACTAGAAAGGCCATCTGCTGATCTTATTGGATTTGCAATAACTATCAAGTCAGTTGCTTTAAATGATGTTTTTGGAACTTTGAGATCATTAACTACCCTATCAAAGACGCCATATGGTGAATCTCCGTGAATAGTTCCTGCTACTACGTTTGCTAAGGCGCCCACTCTCATTGCTTCGTATAGTGCCAAGGCTTCTGTGCTCCTAATCTCCCCTACAATTAATGAAGAATCTCCTAATCTTAATGATGTTCTTATTCCTTCCTCTGCTGGGATTTCTGATCCAGACTTTGCTAGTGCGCTTCTTACCTTCATTTGTTGAATATTATACCCTAGTTGCCTTAACTGTTCTGTTGGAAGTTCTAGGGTGTCTTCAACTGAAATTATTCTTGTTTTTCTAGAAATTTCTACTAGAACAGAGCCTAAAAGGGATGTTTTTCCTGATCCTCTCGTACCTGCTACGATAATAGAACGCGCACCATCTATTATAAAACTTAAAAGACCTGCTGCTAATGGGGTGAGCATTTTGTTTTTGATAAATAAACATAATGTCCATGGTTTATCTCTGTGTCTTCTTATTGAGAATGCTATCCCTGTTGGATTAAGTGGTTTTGTAATAATAGCTATTCTAGCCCTTGCATGGGGCAAGATGAGTTCAGTATCTAATATTGGATTTGCTTCATCTAATGGGCGTGCAGATATTAATCTAAATTTAGAGGCCCAAGATTCTACATCTTCTGGTGAGGGAATTAGATTTGTTACACATTCGCTATATATCCCATGTACTATAAATATTGGTGTGGATCCAGCTGGGCTATTAACAGAAATATCTTGAATATTTTCATCTAATAATAGGGTTTCTATGAAACCAAAACCAACTGTTATCCTAACTAAAATGTTTGTTAATTCATTTATTTCTTGAAAATCTAGATTAAGATTTTTATGTGAAGCAAGTTCTATAATCAAATCCCTACCTATATTAAAAAAATTTTCTCTCATTTTTTCTGGTTCTATAAATTCTTCTGTCTTTGGTTTATGTTCAGAAAGAACCTTTCTTGCTAGCTCTATAAGTCCATATTTTTCTTCTGTGAGTTGAAATTCTGGAACAATTAGGTGATAAAGCGGTTTTATTGTTTCTTTGATATTAAAAATCTGTATATTTGTATTTGTATCTAGTTCGTAAGCATCTATTTCTTCTCCCTCTATCGGGGGGTTTGTAAATAAACGTGTATAGAGAAAATTTGGTGATGATAGTGGTGAAAGAATTTTTTGATATAGGGAGCGATCATTTATTGAATACCCTTCTAATTCTGATTCAATCCTTTTAATTAATAATGTATTTCCTAAAAGATTAAATAATTCAGTTAAAAAGTCTAAATAGGCCTTTGCATGCTGCTCATATTCTTGTTCTGTGTGCTCTATATTTATTTTTTCATCCCTTAAGATTCTTTTTGTTTCTACGTAGGCTCCTATGGGGTCTGTTTTTAAAAGATTTAGGATTATGTACTGGAGTGATTGCAGTCTTTGATTGAAATATTCATGATCTCCATAATAACCTAGTGCTGCTTGAACTAATATCTTTTTTTGTTTTAAAAACATATTATATATTTGAGCTATTTCACTTAACATTTTTGTTTGGAGGGGGCTATACTCATATTTTTGTCTTTGATGAAAGACTATCCTTGTTATGTTTTGGATTTGAGCAAGAACATCTATGGTTTTAGCCATTATTAATGGATCAGATTCTATGGATGGAATAATAGGATAATTAAAATAATTTACATGCATAACCTTATTATTCCCTTCGTTTACAACCTCATGTTCTCCTGGTTTAGTTGCTTTTTTAAATAGAACCATAAGTGATTCATTGAAATTTAACTAATAAAGTTTATGATGTTTATTCTTTTAATTAATGCTTGGGTGTTTGGTTTAAATGATATTAAATATAATAACTTTTATTAGTATGTTTTGTCTTTTCTTTTTGTGGTAGAAGAAGCTCAGGAACAAGAGATGTATATTGATTTAATTTCTAGAATTAGAACAATAGAAGGCAAATATAATTTATTAAGAGATAGGACATTGGTTATAAATCAAAATATGGTGTTGCAACATAAAAAATTATTGAGTAATATAAATATGATGGATGATGATATAAAACAATTAAAATCAGAAATATTTCAGATTACTGAAACATTAAAACATGCTTTAAAGGATATAAATCAATACGCAACTAAGGGTGATGTAAGGGTTTTAGAAAAATATATTACTTTCTGGAATCCTTTAAAATTTGTAACTGAAGAAGAGGTTATTAATTTATTAGAAGAACATAAAAAGAAGGTAAAATAGATGGTAGAAGAGCAAAATTATAATAATATAAAAGCTGGTGTTTCTGGGGTAATAGAGGCTCCTTCACCATCTCAAACAAGTGAAACTCCTGTTTCAGTAGAAAGTGCACCTATGACTACTGAAATGAATGGTGGTTTTTCTGGGGGTGGAAATGAAGAATATTATAATGAAGAGAATGTTGCTCAAAATATAAATATAGATACTGATAGAATACATGAGATTGTTGAGGCTGTAGTAAATGAAAAATGGGACAATTTAATGGGAAATTTGGGAAATTTGACCTTGTGGAAGGAAAGGGTTGAAAGTAATATTACCGCTATGAAACAAGAACTAGTTAGAATAAATGATAAATTTGAGAATATGCAGAATGCTATGGTTGGAAGGGTTAAGATTTATGATGATAATATTCGAGGAATACATGATGAAATGAAGGCTCTAGAAAAGGTATTTGAGAAGATATTGGATCCTTTGGTAATGAATATTAGAGAACTAGGAAAAATAACTGAAGAGATAAAAAGACACCATAGATAATTTTATTTTACTTTATCTACTAAAAATCTTACTACAACACTTGCAATTATAAGAAGAAATAATGCGCTTAACATTCTTGGGTGTGTTAATGTTTTAACTGTTTCAGATGTTGGTGTTGTTTCCCCATCTTCTCCTGTTGAATATGGGGATAGGGTTGCATCAAAAACTTGTGTAATTGCAATAAAAACTATAACTAACATTATTATATATACTGGTGAAGATCCCACCATCTCCCATATTTCTCTATATGCTGTTTCTGGTTTTTCTCCGTACCCAAAAAAAATAAATGTACCAAATACCATAATTAAAACAATTACTACGAAAAACAACCATGGAATGGATGCTGCAATTACTTTAGATAGATTACCTATAAAAATAGATAATAACCCTATACAAAATGCTGCTACAAGATTAAGTTTTGTTACATTTTCTCCAAATATTTTAGATTTTTGTAAAAATGCATAGGCTGCTACAAATATAAATAAAAACACGACAACTGGCAAAAAATATGCTAATGCTGATGTATCCATTATTGATGCCATTATTAGTCCTTTAATCCTTGGTTAAACATGTTATCTATTTTTGTTAAAAGACCTCCCTTATTAGGTTCATTTTGCGTTCCTTTTCTTTTACCTGTTATTATTATTGTAATAATTATCAATAAAAAAACAAGAATACCTATTCCTAACAATGTTTCTTGGTCTTGTTCTGAAATGCCCCAACTAGTTATATAAGTACTGAAACCAATATCTGGGGATAAAGCAATTATTATTGCTATTATTGATATTATTGCTGCAAATGTAAATAAGGTGCCTTGCAGCCCTTTATATTCCTTACCAGCTAACATTGCTATAACCAGTAATGCCATTAAAAATATTATTATAATTAAAGATACTCGTGGTAAAAAATTATTTATTGTTGCTACTATACCTTGTTGTACTATTAATAAAAAACCAACAACAAATGCTACTACTGCATTAATATTTGATTTGTCTGTACCTAAAATTTTTGTTTTTTCTAATATTGCAAATATGATTGCAAATATCAATATGAAAGGTAATAGGTAATCGTATACACCAATGTTTTGTAGGGTTTGTATTATATCACCTATATTAAAATTTATTGCCATTATTTTGCTCCTGTTGTTGACTTTCCTGTTCCAACAACTATTAATATAGCTATTATTACTACAACTAAGACTATTAAAGACGTGACAATTGCACCTGAGAAATTATTTAGAGTATAATTAAATGCATAACTTAGCCATGATTCTCCTGTACTTGTTGGTATTGAATTTAAGAATATCAAGATTACTAAAATTAAGAGCACTATCATAAATATAATCTTGGTCCATGAATATTCTTTGAAAAACTCTAATTCCCCTGTTTTAAAAAATGTACCTATTAATAATAAAAAAGAGATTAAGATTATTATTAAAAATACAATGTTTGGAAGGGCAGTATTAATAGCGTTAACTACTTTATTGGCTGTTACAACTAAAAGGCCTAAGACAAAAGCTACCATTGCATTGAGATTTTTTTTACTTGTAGTCTTATCTCCAGAGCCCTCTACACCTAAGATCCTTGATTTTTCTAGTAAAGCAAAAGAGATTGTAAATATTAATAGAAATGGTAAGACTATATCAAATAAACCAAATTCTTTAAAAAAATCAATTGCATTGCCTAATACTGTTTCTGCCATTCTACCTCTTTTATATATCAAAGAAATTTTATATTAATAAAGGTTTTTGTTTGGTCCTTTTGGGACCTCCTCTTTTATATATGTTATATCTCCTTTTTTGTTTCTTATCACATTTAGATTTTCTAAATGTTGGAAATATATCTGACATTTCAGGCGTTTTCTTCTATTGCTTCATCAAAACTAGGTAATGCTGATCTTGATATTATCATTATATTACCAATAGATTTTACTAATTGGTGTGGAATTGTTACACCTCTTGCACCGCTTAATACTTTGGTTAATTGAGAATGTTTTGTAGATTTTACTCTCCAACCAAAAACCTTGTTATTAAGAATTATTGATTCTTCTATGTCCCCATAATAATTGCCTTCATCTGTATAAACGGGCATGCCTATTAAACTTGTAACTTTTAGTGTTCTTACCATTTTTTACCTCCCTTTCCTTAATAGGAACTTATTTAAATTTAAATAGTTTTCTATGTTTTATGGAAATATATAAGAATTTAATTGTTATTGGTACTTCCCATATCTCTAAAAATAGTTTGGATGAGGTAGAATTAATTATTCTTGAAAAAAAGCCAGATATTGTTGCTTTAGAGCTCGATAAAGAAAGATTTTTGGCTCTATTAAACAAAGATAATGTTGAAAAAAAGAAGAAATGGGGAGAATTAAAAAAAATAGGTATAAAGGGGTTTATTTTTGCTTTGATGGTTGAATGGATAGAAAAAAAACTTGGTGACAAGGTTGGTGTTAGGCCTGGCGAGGATATGCTAAAGGCAGCTGATATTGCTAAAAAGGAAAGAATTAAGATTGCATTAATAGATCAAAAAATAGCTTTAACCTTGCAAAGATTAAATGAGACTATAACATGGAGAGAAAAGGGCAGATTTTTTATAGATATATTAAAAGCTATTCTTGGTTTTGGAGAAAAAATAGAATTTGATCTAAATAAGGTTCCTTCTGAAGAATTAATAGAAAAAATGTTATTGTATGTAAAAAAAAGATATCCTTCAATTTATACGGTCTTGGTTCTTGAAAGAAATCTACATATGGCTAAAAAATTAAATGAGTTAATGAAAAATTTTAATTTGATTGTTGTTGTTGTTGGTGCTGGACATGTAGATGGGTTAATAAAAGAGATTAAAGAGCTGTAAGTTTAGTTAATGTTTTTTTATATTCTTCTGTTAGTTGTTTGGTATTTTCTAAAAAAAATGCAATTTGTCTAGTAAACTCTAATTTTGGCTGCTCTAGATCTTGCAAGGCGTTAGAAATTTCTTTTAGATGATATAATTGATTTGAAGAAAATTTTGCAAATTCTAAGATATCTATTTGTTCTTGCTCAAAATATTTTTTTTCTTGTTTTAAGGAATATAAAAATCCATCAAATAGTTTTTCAATGGTTTCAAAAGAAGAAACATATTTTTTTATATTTGGCATGATTCTTTTTACAAAATAACTATAAGCTTTATTTACAAAGTTTTTTGTGTTTGTTTCAAATTCTAAAATTGTTTTTTTTGTTTCTGGATCTTTAATCTGTTTTAATGAAGAGGTTAATTGGTCTAAACTGTTCAATAATAATCTAAAATCATGAATTAGTTTATCACTTGTGTTTATTCCTATTTTGATAGATTTACCTTCTGTTACAAAATCAATTTTTAATTTTGTAATTATTGAAAATCCTGTTTCATTATATCTTTTTAAAGCATTTAATGCTTCACCAGATAATGCTGCATTATTAGTAACGGCTTTATTTAGGATTTCTGTTTTATCAGTATATAAAGATTGAAATTGTCTTAATAAATTTGATTGTTTTGCTACGGTTGCTGTACCTATAATTTTTTCTAAATTTGTTAAATCTTCATTTATCTCATTTATAACGGACAATTCTCTTTGAGAACTTACATTTATAATCTTGCCTGCTTCTTCTAGCTCTGTTTCTCTTTCTTCTAATTTCTCTGTTTCTCTTTCTGTTACTTCTAATTCTGTTTCTAGCTCTGTTTCTCTTTCTTCTAATTTAATTCTTTCTGGATTTGGGTGTGTTCTTCCGTTAGAGTCTATTACTTTTTCAGGTAATCTTGATTTTTCTTCTTTTAGATCATTTAATTTTCCCTTTAATTCTTTGCTTCTGACCTTATTTTCAAGTTTTTCTTTTTTTCTTTCTAACCTGGTTTTTCCATCTGAAGAAATTAAATTACCTAGTCTATTTAATAAGCTACCTGTCCCTTTGCCTGCTGCAATAACACTTTTTTCTGTTGCTCCGATTGTTCTTTCAATAATTCCATATTTATGTGCTAAATAAAAAACCAAAACTAAGCCAAATCCGAGTAGAGCTATAGTGAGTATATATGCCATAAATAAAATATGTTTTTTTGATTTTTAAAAGTTGCTATTAAAAATTGTAGGAAGATTTAAAAAAGAATAAATTAATAGAAATATATGTTTAATAAAAAAGAGATATTTAGCTTAATTATAGCTTTAATAATATTAACTTTTGTTTTTGGATTTAATGATAAATCTGAAGTTTTTGTTTTTACAAATTGGTTAAGCCATTTTTTGTATGTTTTTTTTGTAGTGTTAATTGTTTTGTTTGTTAAGGAATTGGGTCATAAAGTCTTTGCTTTATGGAGAGATTGTGATGTTAAATTTGAAATTTGGTCTATAAAAAGTTTGTGGTTTAGTAAGGCTTCAGAATTTAAAAATAGGTTTAGAATAGGTTTATGGTTGCCTATTTTTGGTACTATTTTAACAAATGGTTGGTTGCCTTTAACTTTTGTAGGAGAACATAAAATAAAGGGAAACAAATTATTAAGAACTGGGGGGGTTTGGGTTAAAGTAAGTGATTATGAACGAAATTTGATCTGTTTTGGTGGTTTTGTTTTTTTGGGCTTATTTCTAATAATTTTAAATGTTTTATCTAGAAAAATAGGTATGGATATTGATTTGTTTGTGAGGGTTATTTTTTTTGTAATGTTATTTAATTATTTACCCTTCCATAGATTAGATGGTGCGTATATCTTCTTTGGGGGAAGGTTTGTTTATATTTTTGGTTTGGTATTTTTAATTTTGTGTTATCTCCTATTTTTTGTATCTTTTTGGTTGTTTGTTATACTTGGCGGGTTGATTGGTTTAATTTTAATTGGGATAATATTTTATAATTGGACAAAATGAGCTGGAAAGAACTAAAGTATTGGACAAAGGGAGCAATAATTGGTTTTTTATTTAGTGTTTATATCTATTTAGCTAAGCTTTTAACAAATTATTATAATACTGGGCTTTGGCATGACTTAAATCCGAAAGTAGATAGTGGTTTTTTTTTGTATTATTCTTTGCCTGATTTAAAATATTCTTTATTTCATTTGATATTCTCTATATTCGTTGGTAGTTTTTTTGGTTGGATTTATGGAATCTTTAAAGAAAAATATAGACTTTTTAGATTTAAAAGAAAATGGGGAATAAATAGATATTAATGGATTTTGTCTAAACTTTGATTTACTAAAAAATCTGCTGCTTTTTGATGGATGTTTTCTCTGGAAACAGTATGATATATTACTTTTTTAAAATTTTTTTCGTTGGTTTTTACTTCTTGTAATAAAGATATTAGGTGGGTAGCTTTCACTTTATATATTCCTTTGATTTGTTTAATAACCAATTCTGAGTCCATGTTAATTTCTACTTCTTTAGAATATTTTATTGCTAATTTAAGTGCTTTGATAAGTGATTTATACTCTGCAATATTATTTGTTGCAATTCCTATGTATTCTTTGTATTCTTCTAGTTTTTTATGATTTTTATCCCAGAGAACTATTCCTATGGCTGCTTTTCCAGGATTTCCTCTAGAACCGCCATCACAGTTAATGTAAATCATAATTATAATTTTAATTATTAGATTAAATAAGTTTTGGTTTTATTTCATTCTTTTTCTCTTTTCAGCTGCATCTAAATAGTTTTCTCCAGAGGATATTGGTTTTCCTATTTTCTTTTCTGCTTCTATTTTAGCATTACCTACAACTTCTCCGCTTTCTTTTGCTGCTTTAGAAGAAAATAAAGGTTAATTTAATAATTCTGTAAATTTAAGATAGTTTTTTAAAAAAATTTTTAAAAAGTTTGGGTCAAAATGCTCTGGCTTTGTTCTACCATCTCCTTTACTCATTATTTCGTATACTTTCTCTGCTGGAATTGCCTTTCTATATGGTCTTTCTGAGATTAATGCATCAAAAACATCTAATATTGAAACGATTCTTGCTTCTTCAGGAATTTCTGTTCCACCTAATTTATTAGGATAACCTGTACCATCAAATCTCTCATGATGGAATTCTGCAATTCTTTGGGCGCTTGTTAAAAGTTCGTGTGAACCATATCTTGCAATACAATATTCAAGTATTTTTCGTGCATAGTTTGGATGCTCTTGAATAACTGCAAATTCTTCATTTGTTAAACTTGAGGGTTTGTATAATAACCTTTGATCTACATAGACCTTTCCTAAATCGTGTAACAATGAAGCATTTTTTATTTCTCCAGGATTTCTACCAAGTAATTCATAAAATTGTATTGAAAAAATACTCACTTTTCTAGAATGATCTTTTTCGCCTGGCTCTGGAAATGAATCACTTAATCTATGGATAAGACTAATTGCTTGCTTTCTCTCTAATCTTCTGTTTAAGGTTTGGATTTCTGTAGATAATATTAAGCCTCTATTTTGCAGAATTAAATTGGGAAGATTGATGAGTGTATTCATCTAAAATTAATATGGCTAGAAAGTATTTAAACTTTATTGGAATTTTCTGAAAGTTTGAGTTGATCTATATTTTAATATACTCCTTCACTAAGCACGTTTATTTCTTTATCTCCTCTATAATATTTAAGATTACATTTCGGCAGATGGCTATATGATTCTGCACTTGCTTCGACAATTAAAGTTACTTGTAAACTACTAAATATTTTAAGTTTTAATTAAATTTCTTCAAACTTTTTCTCAATATCCTCTAAGTTTAAATGTATTGCATTTATCTCTTTCATCCTAGACAATGCTCTTTCTGTAAAACCCTTTTTTGAAATAAATAAGAATTTATATTCTCCTGTGAAATTTATAAGCTTTGCTTTTCTCATTAAATCATCAACAACATTTATGTCTAGTAGGTCTTTAGTCCATTTGACTTCACCTACTAATATTTTTTTAGCTTTGTAATTGTATGCAACAATATCTACTTCTTCTCCTGTTCTATTCCACCAATTACCAATATTCTCAAAATCTAAGAGATAGTCATTAAATTCTTTATTCATATGGGCTATGAGTAATTCTTTACATATTTTTTCAAATACTCTTCCAATATAGGCATTAAAATTTTCTTTTATATTTTCTTCTACAATTTTAATATTTCCTAGATTCAATGCTGTTTGATTTGGAAAAATAAATTTATACCAAAAGTTAAAGAAATTATCTTTTAAACAATATCTTCCAAGACGTTCTTTACCTAATACAGGATCACTTCTTCCAAGTAGTTCAAGTAATTCGTCAAGTTTTTTAATATATGCTGGAAGAGTATTTGTATCTATACCTGTAAGGTCTTGTATTTCTTTAAGGTTTTCTTTACCTGTAGAGGTTGCTTGCAGAATTGAATTATATTTAGCATGGGTTCTTACGTTTTCATATTCTAATAGATTTTTTGGTTCTTCGAATAATTCAGCACCTTTTTTTAATAATAATTCAAATATTCTCTTATAAATATCTCCTTGTATTTTTTTTACTTTTTCTAGATAATATGGCGTTCCTCCAAATACTGCATAAGTTATTATTTTTTCTTCTTCATTTAATTCTTTAAACATTAATCTAAAATCAGAGTATTTGAAAGGAGATATTTTTATTTTTGTTGCTCTCCCATATAATGCACCTGCTTTACTGTTAGTTATTTTTTGTATCATGCCTATTGATGAACCTACTAGGATCAATAAGATTTTTTTATTTTTTAATTTTAGATCCCAATAATTCTGCAGTTGCGTTATGAATTGAGATGAAACCTCTAGGAATCTCTGAAACTCATCAATTACTAAAACAAAGCTATTATCTGATTTTGATGCAATAAACTCTAGAAAATCATTAAAATCTACAAACTTTCTTGTTTCTCTTAATTGTTCTTGAACTGTTTTTGAAAGAGAGTCTAATATTCCTTGTTTTTCAACTAAATCTACATAAAAATACATTTTATTCCCAGAAATTGATTTGATGAATTGTCTTATTAGTTCTGTTTTTCCTACCCTTCTTCGACCATAAATTACAAACATTTTTCCAGTTTGCAAATTATTAAACTCTTCCTTTAACAAGCCAAGTTCCTGTTTTCTGTCATAAAAAGTTATGTTTTCCATTATATTAACATGTTAATGTTATAATATTAACAAAATAATGTTATATATAAATGTTTTTAATTTTAGAAAGGGTTAAAGATTATCTCTTGCTCCTTTTTTCTTTGCTTTTCTTTTGGCTCTAACTTAATTACAAAAAAATATTTAAAAATATCCACATAAATAATTTAATTTTATTAGTTTTTAGATTTAGTCAATTCTTGAATATTTTAGGCTTAGGAAAGTTATAAATAAATTCTAAAAAATGAATATATTAGTGCCCATAATAAATTTGTTTATGACAAATTTTAATTCACTTCTGAAGCTCAATAAGGCAAAATAGATATTGTTTTGTAATAATTATTGAGTGGTCATTTTTAAAATTAATTATGCTTAGATAATTTAAGAAATAATTAAATAAATTAGTAGATTAAAATATTTAATAAATTCTAATACTCTTCTAGAAAAGAATCTAGAGGGGATTGAACTTGCTTAAGTTGTGCCTTTGAAACCTTTGTGTAAAATTGAGTAGTTTGTAGATTTGAATGGGCCAATAACTCTTGAATAATTCGAATATCTGTACCAGATTCAAACAAATGTGTGGCAAAAGAATGCCTTAATAAATGACAGTATACATGCTTCTTAATTTGGGCCTTTTTGGCTATTCTAACTATTAAATCCTGGATTGCTCGAGTAGTAACTGGTCTATTTTTCTCCCTATTAGGAAAGATAAAATCTGAATTACTTACTAGTTTTTTGTATTCTTCTAAATCTTTTATTAAAACCTCAGAAAGTATAAAGAAACGGTCTTTTCCACCCTTTCCCCTCTTAAGCAAACCTGATTTTTCTAGTAAATTTACATCTGAAAATCTTAGTTTTGCTACCTCAGAAACCCTTAAACCTGAGGAATACATAAATTCGATTAAAAGCTTGTTTCTAATGGATCCTGCATGTTTTAACATAGACAGAATTTCTTCTTTTGTTAAGATATCTGGTATTTTTCTTTGTTTTTTTGGAGTTTTAATTTGAATCATAATATTTTTTTTAAAAAAATCGTGATAGGTAAATTTTAAGGCTGATTTTGCTAGGGATACTGAGCTTAAATCATAGTTTTTTTCTGATATAAGGTATGCTAAAAATTCTTTAATTTCGTCTTCGGTAGCTTGGTCAATATCTTTTTTTAAAAATTCGTAAAATTTAGATAAAAAAAATCTATACATTCTGATGGTCTGTGCACTTTTTCCTTGGATTTTTAGTTCAGTTTCTACTTTTTTTTTAATTTCTTGGATTTCCATGGATTATACGCAGTAAAACCTTCGTATAAGGTACATTATACGAAGGTTTTTAGTAATTTTGTTTTATATCATAATTTTAACTATTTAATTAAATATTTTGCTAAAATGCCTAAGCTGATTATAATTACTAAAAATATAATTATAAACCATACCCAAAATGATTTAAAATTGATTTTAATTATTGGGGACCATAGGGAAGGATCTAGATTTTTTTCCAAAGATTTTATTTTGTTTTTAATATCAAATTTTTTTTGTTTTTTTTGTTTTATTTTTTCAATTGTATTTTTCATAATTTATTTTAATTTTATTATTTTTTAAAGGTTGTGTGTGGTTGTCTAATGGGTTATTTTTCTCTTTTTTTGTTTGAATTTTTATAAAATTATAAATTTTAATAAAAATAATTGAGTTATAATAAAACAGTTATAAATTAAAAATATTTAGATATTTATTGTTTTGAAATATTTTAAGAAATGATTAAATCTTTTAAGCTTATTAATTTGAATCTTAGAATTTGTTGTCCATTGTGTTCTACTGTTTCTAAAAATATTGATTCTGGATGGACTCATAATTGGTCTTTTGGATATTTTTCAGATTTATAAAGCGCTTTGTAAAGAACTAATTTTTTTCTAGTTTCTGAATGTAATACTATGCCTATGACTTCACATCTTTTATCTTTAAAATGTTCGTAAATCCATGGTTTTCATTTGGTATTCATTTTTAATTTATTATGCGTTTCTTTTAATTAATTCTAAGCATTTTAAAGCATCTTTATAATATTTTTCGCCTACAATTTCAGGATGTTTCTTACCTAACTTAATCAAATATTGAGTAGCAGTAAGGCTTAATTCGGTAATATTTAAGATTTCACTCATTTTTTCATTTCTCCTTTGTTTTTTTAATTTTGATTTGATTTTTTAATGTTTTTTTTGGTAAAAATTCTTTTGTTTTTTCTGTAATTGTTATAAAAATTTCACGACCTTTTCTTGTTTTTTTAATAAACCCGAGGTCTTGCAAATTTTCAGTATAAATTGAGATCATAGATTTAACATCATTGTATGTTTTATTTGGATAAAGTTCTTCTGTTAGCATCTTCATTGGAATCCATTCTAGTCCTGATTCTTGTAAAATAATGGATAATGTATAAAGGAAGTTTTTCTTTGTATCGGTTAAAGAATTCCAGAGAGATTTATTAATATTTTCTGGTTTGGAAAACTCTGTTAATGTTGGTATTGTTTCTTTGACTAAGGATTCTGGTTTAATTTTTTTTTCTTCTGAAATTAATTCATAAAGTTGAGAAATTTTTTCTTCAATGTTGCTTATTTTTTTATCATATTCTTTGAATCTTTCATAGTGTTTATTGTGGTGCTGTTCAAGTTCTTTTATCCAATCATGAAATTTTGTCATATCTGATTTTATGTGGTGAAATGATGTTCTTACTGATTCATTTAAACTACTGATTTTAGAATCCATGTGAGGATGCTCATGCTCTCTTTTTCTTTTAAAAATACTAAACATGATAATATTAAAATCATTTTAATATTTATAGTTTTTCATAAATTTTGCACTTGACAAATATACACAAGATATTTAAATTAAAATTACTAAGATTTATTAAACTAATTAAAAAAACATTTAGTATGATTAAAATATTTTAGAAATGATTAGACTAATTAACTGTTTAGTTAACTGTTAACTAAACAGTTAACTAAGTTAACTAAATGTTTAATAAATTGTTTAATGCTTAAATTTAGCTGTTTAATGCACAAATTCTTAGGAATTCTTTGGTAATTGATTTAATAGTTTAGTTAACAGTTAAGCAACAGTTAACTGAATTCAGTTAACGTTAACTGTACATCGGAAACAAAAAATGTATATTTTACCTGAATGTTTTCTATTCTGGTAAGAATGGGTTTCGGTATCCTTGAATATGGGGGTTACCCCTTGATTTCTTATGGAACTTTCTGTTTAAATATGAAAGTGAGAGTTCGTTAAAATAATGGCTTTGGAGTTAGTTTAAGGCTTGTTTTCTATAAAAAGTGATAGTTTGGTAAAAATAGATTTAATTTTTAATAAAAAATATGAAATTTATTGAAAAGTGATAATTAACTCTCGAATAAAGTCTTTTGATAGGGATCTTCGAATCCATAAAAACGAGTAATTAGCTTACTTTTGAGGCCTAAAGATTTAAATTCTGGGATAATAAAAAAAACTGTTTTTTGATTATTTAACTTTTGTTTTGAAAGTGGAAGACCTTTCTTGATAATGGTGCTTATATAACCTCTAATACAAGATTCTGAGAGTTTAATTTGCTGTGAAACTGTAGCATAAGTGGCTTCTATTTTATCATCTTCTAGTTGGTAGATTGTTAAAAAAACTCTTAATTCTTGCTTGGAAATGTTTCTAAAAATATCATTTATGTTGGTTTTAAAGGATTTAATTGTTTCTAGTTTTTGCTCTTGAATTGCTTCTTGTTTTGTTATTTTTTTAAAGAAATTTTCCGAAATTATTCCTTTTGATAGCTTAAAATCAGAATTTTCTTCTTTTTTTTTAGTGATTGGTGATTGATTAACGGGTGATTGATTGGTGATTGATTGATTATCTGGCCTAATTGTGCTTGATTGGTCTAAAAAAGTATTATTTGGGGTTTCCGACGTGTGCTTAAGTGCTTGATTGCTTGTTGATTGATTGATTGCTTGTTGATTGATTGATTGATTAACCCCATTTTTTCCAGTGGAACTTTCAAGAATAGGTGTTTTAGCAGGATTTCTTGTGGAATCTTGATTAAAGTGCTTAAAATCCTCAATTCTGGCTGAAATTTGCTGAATTAAGAGGTTTTGTTGATTGATTAGGTTTTTGATTGATTGGATTTCTGACTCTAAGTGCGAAATGTGTTCTTTTACCTTAGAAAAGGAGTTTTTGAGGTTATTCTCTAGGTTTGAAGATACCATAATTTAGAAATGAGAGTTCGTAAATATAAGGATTTGTATAAAAAATTAGAGTGATTGATTGAATGTGTGTTTAAACGGTGCTTGGTGATTGATTGATTGATTAATGAGTACTTAAAGAATCTGCGTATAATATGATAAAAAATATATTATACGCAGATTTTTTAGGAAAATGAGTGTTGGTGTGCTTTTCGAGATAAGACCTATAAACCTTGTAAACTAGTGACCGATTGAGTGCTTAATGAGTGCTTAATGATTAAGCACTATTGCGTATAATCCTTGAAAATATGTTTTATATCTTGATTTTTCAGCGTATAATGTAAAAAAAATAATATTATACGCTGATTAACGGTTAACTAAACTATTGAAAAATGATGGATAGAAAGTTAAAAACAGAAGAGAAATGCTTTCGGAATGTCAAAATATGGGGGTTGTTTTTTTTAAAGGGATAAAAATTTAGATTGCATATAATGTAAAAAAAGTAAGAATATACGCAATTTATCATACTGTGGATTATATGTGAAAGATTTAGTTTTTGTTTGGTTTTACTCTTGGTAATTGAATGTGTGGGGGTAAATTAACTTCTTGTGAAAGATTTAGTGCTTTGACGTTGCACTTAAATAGTATGGTATTAAGAATTTGAGACATGATATCTGTTGGAATGCTTTTGTCTTTTTCCCAAGAAGATAAATATTCTTTTATTTTTTCAGGAGAATCCATGTAAACAACGTGACCTTCTAATAAGGTATCACCTGCAGTACCATAATTTACTGAAAATTCAAAAATAAATTTTAATATCTCTTCTGATGGGCCAATAGTAAGCTGCTCTTGTTCAACGTGAGTTATGTTTAGATTAGAATTTATTTTATCATTATTAAATTTATCTTTTCTTTCTATATTCATCTTTGTGAAATTAAAACCTACTATGGGCATAATGTTTTGTTAAATTGATTGCTATTTAAAGATTTCTACATTTCTTCTAAAACATCTATTCCTAGTAAAAATAAGGATTGTTTTAGGACTATTCTAAATGATTTGATTAATTGTAATCTAAATGATTCTTCTTTTGTGTTTAAAACTTGGCAAACATGGTAAAACTCATTAAACGTTTGGGCTATAGATAGTGAATAATTAGCTATCATATTTGGACTAAATTTATTTTCTGCTAATTTAATTGTTTCTTGAAAATTCAATAATTGTTTAATTAACTTTAATTCTATATCATCTGGGGGATATAGACTTATTTTATTATATTGCTTGCTTTTTCTTAATATAGCTGATGCTCTAGCATAACTATACAATATATATGGGCCTGATTCACCTTCAAAATTAAATGCTTCCTCTTTATTAAACGTAATTAATTTATTAGTATCTTGTTTCAATATAGCATATTTTATGGCTGCTAGGGATATTACTTTGGCTCTAGTTTCAATTTCTTTTTCTTTTAAGACTGGAAATCTTTTTTTAATTTCATATTTTGAATATGAAACCATTTCTTTTATGAATTCAGAGTATAATATATTATCTCCAGTTCTAGATGACATTTTTCCGGTTGGCAATCTGATTAAATTGAAATGTATGAATGTAAAATTATGTTTGAAATTCATTAATTCTAGGGTTTTTGCCAATTGTTGAAAATGTAGTTTCTGTTCTGAACCTACTACGTTAATAGAATGGTTGATTTTATATTTTTTAAACTTTTTTTCTATTAATGCTATATCTTTAGATGGATATAAAACAGTGCCATCTTTCCTTAAAAGAACCCATACACCCAAATTATATGTTTTTAAGTCTATAATTATAGCACCTTCACTTTCTTGGGCTATTCCTTTTTTAAGAAGATTTAGTGATATTGATTTGGCCTTTTTTTCTACTTCTGATTCAAAAAAATAAATATCAAATTTTGTGTTTAGCTCTTTATATATATCTTCTAAAGCATCTAAACTGAGTTTTCTTGTGCGTTTCCATAATGTGATTAATTTTTTGTCTTTTCCTTCATAAATGGCTTTATTAATTCTATTTACTTCTTCTTGGTTTTTTTCATCTTTAGCTAGTCTTTTAACTGCTTCAACATAAATAGAGGCTATCCAAAACTCATCTTTTTTTAATTTCTCCTTAGGATGATATTTCTTATAACACCATATCCATTTAGCTACGTGCATTCCTGTATCACCTTGATAATTGGCCCTGATTACTTTTTTTCCTTGAAATTCTAGAATTCTAGAGATTGATTCTCCTATGCTTGTGCCCCTAATATGACCTATATGGAAGGCCTTATGGGTATTTGCTTGAGAGAATTCAACCATTATTTTCTCTTTAGATTTTTTATTTTTGATTTTTTTAATTTTTAATATTTCTTTTACTAAAACTTTTTGGTCTATAAAAAAATTGATATATGGGCCTTTTATCTCTACTTTTTTTATATATTTAGGTAAATTGATTTTTTTTAATAAATCTTGTGGTGACAGCTTTAATTTATATGATTGAATAGCTAAATCTCCGAATTTATCGTTGGGGGGAATTTCTAATAATATATCTAATTTTAATTGCTCTTTAAGCTCTTTTTCCAACTGATCTTTGAAATTCATTAATGTGTTTTATATTAATAATTAATAAATGTATTTGTATTAAAATATGCTATCTAAGAACATATTTGCGATTTATAAGTTATAACGAAGAATTAAAATAAATTAAAATAGTGCCCATAATTATGAGTTTTATAAGATTAAAACAGAGAGTAAATTCTAATGGCAATGAATATTTATATGCTTACTTGGTTAAGAATGAATGGAAGAAACGAAAGAAAAAAGTAAAACAGATAGGAAATAGATATATGGGTAGGGTTTATAGAATAGATATATTAAGAAGTATGTGTTTTAATGATTTTGTTGGTGATGATAATTATTTTGAAAAAAAAGAGGTTGTTGAAATATTTAAGGATTTGATTCTTTTGGAGCTATGGAAGTTTGGTTTTAGTAGGATTAAAAATAATAAATGGTGTAATGGTTTTTTTACAATTGATTTAAAATATAATACTGTGTTTGGCAAAAGGGGAGAGGGGGTTGTTTTATTATTTAACGAGGGATTTTTATGTGACTGGAGTTTGAATAGATTAAGTAACTTCCGTTCTACTAGGGATTTGGGTGAAATGGGGGTGAATATGGGCAAATTACTAAAATTGTGTGGTGTTGATTTGGAACCTGAGATTTTTGTTAAATTATATGGGAAGATTAGTGGTGAAGAGGTTTAATACTTCTATATAGTAGTTATAAATAGAAAGGTTTAAATAATTTGTTTTGAGGAATAATTTATGATACCTCCAGAAAATCTAGCTAATTTTGAAAATGGTGATAGGAAGAAACCATTTTTAACTCTTAGATTTTTTTCAAGTTCTTGAACGGAATAGCCAGAACTTTGTAAATCATTAAATACATCTCTTTTGTATTGATCTGATTCATGAATGTTTGAAAAGGTGATTACACTATTGGTTAAAGAATGTTCTAAAAACCAATTTACTCCTGAAATTACAGGTCTACTGTGTCTAAAGTTATCTTTATACATTATTAATTCTTCCAAACAACTTCTTATAACAGGGGATTTGAAATTTAACACCTCTGGGGAGGATTCAAAACCATTATTTGGTTTAAAGATTTATAATTTGAGAACTAAGGAATATATTAATTTAGAAAGATATCCTGGAAGTTTAAGAGATTACGAAAAATTTCAAAATGAAGAAGGTAATCTTGTTGTTGATGACTCTGGATGGCAGTTAAACATACCGTTTTATAATAAAGAAAGATTGATAGAATTAGCAAACCTTTTTTTAGAAAGAAGTGATAAGGCAAAGAAAACTCATTGGAAAGATGCTTATGAAACCCCAATAATCGTTATTGGAGAAAAAGCTTTAGAGTGTAAAGATGAACTTATTGGATATAAACCCCTTTCAAGATTTATTTTTGAAAATTTATTTATTATTTAATGCTGTTCTTAGTATTGTGAAATAGTCTTTTGTCATAAAAAAAATCAATAAAAATATTTAAATTAATTGGTACTGTTTTGTTAAATTCAACCAATCACATGCCTTCTTCTGTTAAATTAAAACATTCTAGACAGAATTTATCTTCAATAACTTCTGTTTCAATAAATTCTTTACAATTATTGGTATCATCTACAATACTTTTATTTGTACATATATATTTTCAGTAGTACACACTAAGGTTAATATTAAAAATAATACAAAAAAAATAGGATTTCATAAATATTTAATACTCATTATGTATACTGTTTTTTAAATTCCATTGATTGTTTTTATATTATTTAGAAGTTTTTTATGTTTTGACCAATCTAAGGCACTCTCTAGAACCTCTGTTATTGTTTTTACTGGAATAATTTTAAGATCTAAAACTATGAAGTTGATCTAAATATTTTTTTCTTCCTTCGCCCTCAAGTATAGTTTTTAATCTATTCAACTCCTGTAATGTGTAAAACTCTATATATCTTTCTCCAATTCCTGAATTTGATAAACCTCTTTTTGCTTGTTCTTCTGAAACAACCCTATAACTACCACCAAGATTATTTTGCTTTAAGACTATTCCTGATTTGTTATGAATCTCGTTCTCAACTCTTTTAATTCTAGAGATAATTCTATCTAATTCTTCTGTTGTTCTTACTAATTCCAAGTCTCCTACAAAAACATCTAAGGCCATACTTTATTAAGAATAAAAAAGTATTTATAATTTACTATTGTGGCTTTTTGTCAACATATTCTTTTATGAATGCATTGTTACCTAAACATTTTTCTTCTATAAATCCAAGATCAATTAATTCTTTATATTGTGGCAATTGAATTAATTTTTTTAAATTTTCATTGATAACAAAACTTACTTCATTTGAATTTTTATTTAAAACAAATCTTGTAATTGAATTGAATTGAGGTAACTCATTTGAATAACCTAAAACTGATTCACCTAAGAGTAATACTGGGGTTTCATAAGCATCTTTCCAATGAGTTTTCTTTGCCTTATCACTTCTTTACTAGAAAAAAGCATATCTAATTGCCAACCTTGGTTCTCTCCAATTAAATAACCAAAACTATTACTATATTCTTCTTTCTCTCCCAAACATACTTTAAATCTTTTTAAATCTATAAATTTATCTGTTCTTATATCTCTCACTCTTAGGGATATATAAGGTACCTCTTCTTCATCTCTTATTAAGAATTTTGGACTCCATAAAAATATAGACAACTTCTCTCTAATACTCTTATCTAGTTCTTCTTTTGAATAAGACATTGTTTCTAAATCGCTTAACATATCTTGCTTATAGGTTTTAGTTTCATGCATATGACTAAATGTTATTATTCTATTGGTTTGTGGAGTATAAATGTAACAATTATAACCTGTAATTATTGGATCAACAAAACCTTCTTCATCTCTTCTTATGAGTAAAAAATCTAAACAAGCTCTAATTGCTTCTCTTTCTGGAATATCTGTTAAATCCTCTAATTTTATCATAAATTTTATGTTTTTAAGAGAATATTTAAATCTTTCGTTTTGTTATTACTTATTAGTTATTAAATTCCATTGATTGTTTTTATATTATTTAGAAGTTTTTTATGTTTTGACCAATCTAAGGCACTCTCTAAAACTTCTGTTATTGTTCTTACTGGAATAATTTTAATTTGTGATTTTTGTTTTTCATTAAGAATAAGATCTTTTTCATTTGAATATGGGATTATTACTTGTTTTATTCCACCTTCAATTGCGGCTTCTACTTTTGCTGTAACTCCACCAATAGCTAATACTTCTCCCCTAATAGATAATGAGCCTGTCATAGCTATGTCTTGTTTAATTGGTATTTTTTTAAGTGCTGAAATGATTGCTGTTGCTACTGCTATTGAAGCTGAATCTCCTTCTACGCCTTCTGATGAGGTTTGAAGAAATTGTACATAAATATCATATTTTTCTTTAATATCTTCTCCAAAGAATTTTGAAACTAATCCTGAAACATTTAGAACAGCTTCTTTTGCTATCTCTCCCAATTTTCCTGTTGCAACTATTTCTGCTTTTTTTCCGCCGTGGGTTACTTCAGATTCTATTGGCAATATAATTCCAGAATAACCTGAATCTGTTCCTATAACTGCTAAACCATTTACTCTACCAATTTTATTTCCTTCTGTTATAATTATTTCATATTTTTTCTTTGCTTCTATATATTTGTCTGCAATTTGCGTTTCTAAGGATCTTGCAATTTTTTTTGCTTTTTTTATGTGTTCTGCTTGAACATATTCTGATCCTTCTTCTAGTGCTACATCACCTGATGCTCTGACTAGTCCACCTAATTCTCTTAATCTTACAGTTATTTTTCCCGAGATACCTGCCATTTTTCTTGCTTCTAATATAATTTCATCAATTGCTTCTTTTGTAAAATGTGGAATTTTTTTGTCTTTGTTTACTTCTTGTGCTACAAACACTGCTATTTTTTCTCTATTAATTTCATTATCTTCCATTGTGTCATTCATATAAATTTCATAACCATATCCTTTTATTCTGGATCTTAATGCTGGGTGCATTTTTTCTATTGTTTCTAGATTTCCTGCTGCCACTAAAATAAAGTCAGTAGGAATTGGCTCAGTTCTCACCATGGCCCCCGCTGATCTTTCTGATTGACCTGTTATAGGGTATTTTTTTTCTTGTAATGCTGTTAGAAGTTCTTGTTGAGAATGTGGTTGTAAGGTTGCAATTTCATCTATAAATAAAACACCACCATTAGCTTTATGAATCAACCCACCAATGACACGTTCATAGGCAGGAGTACCTAAACCTCCTGAATTTTTACAAAGAATTTTATTTACGAATATATTACCTGTTTCTGTGGTTAGGTTATATAAGTAACCTTTATATGGAACTTTTTTTATAAATTTTATTCTTTCTGATTTCATTATTTATCTGTTTGTAGGAAAATTTATAAGATTAGTGGATTTTTTAGAATATTATGAAAAGAGGTTATGAAAAAGAATTTGATATATTACTAAGAAATAGTAATTTTGATATTATAAAAAGTTCTTTGTTTATACGAGATTTTTCTATAAAGGAAATTACTTATGAAATAGATCATCTTACGCAAAGAAAAAATATTCTTTTTGTTTTTGAAGGAAAATTACATAATATCGAAAAGGCAAAGAAACAACTTGTTAAAAAAAGAGAATCAATTTTTTATTTTAAATTAGAATTATTAAAACAAGGTTTTAAAGAGTTTAATGAAATAAGATTATTTGGCTATTCATGGCATAAAAAAATAATAATTGAGTATGATTTTAAAGGTAAAATTCTTAATTTTTGGAAATTTAAAGATGTTGAAGAATTATTAATTGTTTTAGATAATCTTTAAATATTTTTGTTATTTAATTATTTTATGTTTGAATTTAATATTTTAGAAAGAAATAGAATTGTTTTTGTTAAATTTTTTTATAGATATATGGATGAAAATAGGTTTAAAGAACAATATGGTTTTGAATTTGGTGGGGGAGAATTATGGGTAAAAGGAAGGGGGGTTGTAAATCAAAAAAGTGCTACTGGACGATTTATCTATCGAAATTGTAAAAGAGAATGTAGGTTGGAATATGAATTAAATGAAAAAACTAATTATTTGAATGTCAAAGTGGATATGCCTGAAGAATTATATGTTGACTTTAAACAAAGAATAAAAAGTTTGATTGTTAAAGATTAAATTGTTAAGGTTTGTTGTGTTTCTGTATGATTTAATTGATTATTAACTTCAAATTCATCTCCAAAAACTAGTTTATTTTCTAAAATTTCTAACATTTTTGGTGATATATTTAAATTCTAATAAGTTTTATTAATTTGTGTTTTCCATTTAATATATAATAAGTAAATTTAATATTTAAATCTGGCGTGTGGTTGTCAAGTGCGACTATTAGCAAAGATTAAAAGATTTAAGCAATAGTAATTAGCTTGTTCCATGGTTTTATTTTATCAGCTCTTTTGTAAATTATTTTGCCTAACCAATTTTTTACTGCTACTTTGTGTTCTGGTGTGACAATTACCGATTTTCCTGATTTTGTGGTTAATTTAATTAAATTTCCATTGTATTTGTATTTATTAACTGATAATACTTCCGCCTCTTTTGCTTTTTTATTTTTCTCTGCTAAAACTTTAAGTTCGTTTTTATTCAAATCTGTTGCTTGATATTTTCCTTTTTTTATTAATTCTTTTTTATGTTTTTTTAATAAGATATTTATTGTTTCTTTTATTTTAATTGTTGATTTTTTATTTTCTTTTAATTGTTGTAACTCTGAAGTAACAAAACTTTGAAGCGGATCATGAAGTACATCGCCTAAAAGAGCACCTGAATTAGCTCCACTAGCATCGAAAAAAGGGGCTGCTTTTTTTTCAGAGTTATCCACTAGAACTTTAGGAATGTGAAATTTAGAGGTTTGCATTCTTTTTGAAATATTAATAAAAATAACAAATGCTGCTAAAAAGATCATTGAACCTATTAAAGATGCGGCTGCCATTATGTCACCATATTCTTTTCTTATCCACCATGGTGTAAATATTGAGGCAAGTAATAAGATAAAAAAGAGTAGATTTTGATTTTTTGCTGAAGAAAGAGATTGAATTTTTAATTTATTAACTAAATCTTTAGCCTGACCTCTCGGCATGGTTTTAACTAGGGGATTATTATCATCTTGTTCATTATGAACAATTAATATATCTTGTAATTTTTCTTTTGGCAATAACTCTGCTAATGCTTGTCCTATTAAGGATTTTCCTGTTCCTGGTGAACCTATTAATAACACATGACGCTTTTGTTTAGCTGCTTTTTTAACAATATTTATGGCTTCATCTTGACCGATTACTTGATCTATTAATTTTTCAGAGAGTTTAATATCTTTGGTTGTTTTATAATTTAACATGAATTAAGATTATTAGTAAAATTTAAATGTTTTATTAAAATATTTCTTCTTCTGCTATAACTATAAAATCTCCTATAGCCATTACAGAACTGAAGGGAATTAAGGCTTCACCATCTTTTGTTTTTTCTAGATCTAGATTTTGGGCATATGGAGTTGGATTTTTTAATACAATATGTATAATTTCACCTGTTTTTGGTTCAAATGTAAGATTTGAAACTTCACCAAATCTTTTTCCAGTCTTACTAACGATATTTTTGCCTATATATTGTATTGAATGCCTTTTTTCGCCGTCAACCATTTTAACCTCGTTAACTATATGTTACTAGGTTCTTTATAAATATTTTCCTCTTTATTTGTAAATTTTTCAATAATAGATAATGGAAGAGATTTTATAAATCTGAATGTTAGGGTTTCTTCATATATTTCGATTTGATTTGATTTATAGCCTTTTAATAGAAATAAAAATAAATTATTTTTTCTTAATTCATTAATGGATAATATTATTAATGTACCTTTTAATTCTGAAGAAGAGTTTGTAGTTAATATATATGATTGTGGATATTCTATTGTTGTAATTATTTGGTTTTCATTTAAATTATGAACGTAATAGGTTAATGGATCTTTTGAATTAAGTAAGATAAAGATATCTTCTTTGTTTATGGATATATTATTGAAAATAATAGTTTCTGGCAGATTTTCTTTTAAATATCCTTGATCTATTATTATTGTTTTATATATATTTTTTTCTTGTGTTATATTTAAAGAATTTAATTCTTTTTCTGTTAAAAAAGAGATATTATTTGTTTTAATATTAAAATAAAAACCAGTAATATAGATATTATTTTTTATTAATATTAAATTATTTGAGGAGGGAAGCTTTGTTTTAAATTCATTTATATCTTTAGATATTAGTAATGTTGTAAATAAAGATAATAAGATTAATGTTATACTTATAATTAAGATAGTTTTTATTAATGTTTTTAATAAAAAATATGCTAAAATTCCTATTATAACGATTATTATTAAATAAATTAAAAGTATGTTCATTTTATTATTATTTTTTGTATATTAATAAGTATTTTTATTGAGACAGACACCTTAATTTCCTATGGAATTTTTTGGTTTATTTTGAGATTAGTTAGTTGATTTTATTTTTTTTAATTATAAAAGTTTTATAGTTAAATAGATTATTGAAGAATATTTATATATTTTTTAAATAAAATGAAATAGTTAAATTTGGGTTTTACTTAATTTATTTTTAAATATTGTTGTTATATATAATATATATTTTATAATAATATTAAATTTTGTTGTTATTTTTGAGTTAATTAAATAATATATTTTGGTTTATTATATAATTTATAAATTCATTAGATATTTTAATTTGATTTTCCATGAGAAAAAATGGTGTATGTGTGATTATGACAATATTTAAAACGAGGTAAGTTCTTTTTTTATTATGACAGAATTAAAGGGGTTTTTTAATGATTACTTAGCTAAAGAGCCTTTATTTAGGGATAGAAAAAGTTTACAAACTAATTATACACCTAGTAAAATATTACATAGGGATGAACAGATAAATCATGTTGCTGGGATTCTTGCACCTTGCTTAAGGATGGAAAAACCCTCTAATTTGTTTTTATATGGTCAGACTGGAACAGGAAAGACTTTGGTTGTTAGGTATGTTATGAATAATATATCTGAAATAAGTAGAGAGAAAAAATTACCAATAGAAGTAGTTTATTTAAATTGTAAATTAAAAAGGGTTGCAGATACTGAGTATAGGTTGATTGTTCAGTTAGCTGAGGAATTTGGAAAGAAGATTCCTGCTACTGGTTTACCAACAGATGAGGTATATAAAATTTTTTTAAATCATATAGATCAAAAAAAAAAGTTAATAATTTTGGTTTTAGATGAAATTGATCAGTTAGTTAAAAAAGCTGGGGATGAGATTTTGTATAATATGACTAGATTAAATACAGAATTAAAGAATGTTGAGTTTTCTATAATAGGTATATCTAATGAAGTTACTTTTTTAGATCATATTGATCCAAGAGTTAAAAGTAGTTTAAGTGAGGAGGAATTGATTTTTCCGCCTTATGATGCTTTACAGATTCAAGATATATTAAGAAATAGATCTTTAGAGGCATTTAGGGGGGGTGTTATTAGTGCTGGCGTTTTAGAGAAGTGTGCTGCTTATGCTGCTAGGGAACATGGTGATGCCAGACGAGCTTTAGATTTATTGAGAGTGGCGGGTGAGTTAGCTGAGAGAATTGGAAGATATACAATAGAATTAGAGGATATAGATGCAGCAGAGGATAAAATAGAAAAGGATAAGGTCTTGGATATTGTTGGAACACAACCAAAACAGTTTCAATTGTGTTTACATTCGATTTTAGATGTTTGTGATATGGTTAAGAATAATTGCAATTTATATACTGGAGATATTTATGAGAGATATAAGGAATTATGTATACAAATTAAAATGAAGTCTTTGACGCAAAGAAGAATTTCAGATGTTATAGCTGAACTAGATATGTTAGGTATAATAAATGCTAAGGTGATTTCTAAGGGAAGATATGGTAGAACTCGAGAGATAAGTTTAGCAGTTCCACAGGCTATGGTTCCTAAAATAAAAGAAATATTAAGAGAAGGATTAGGCTTATAGATATTTAATAGGGTTTTATATGATTAGGGAAGAAATAATTAAAGAGATTGTTGAGAAGGGAATTTTATTAGATAGTGAAGTAATTGATTTAGTACCAGATAATTTAGGTTCTATATTTTTAGATTTTTTATGTGAACGTGTAAATAATAAGTTTTTAAGTAAGAATGATTTTCATTATATTTTAAATGAATATAATAAAAGGTTTGTTTTTAATACTGATTTTAATGTTGAATTAGTGCATATATATAATGATAATTTTAAAAAAAAAGAGGTTCAGGATTTTGTTAAATATTTTAGAAATAGATATGAATCTATTAAAAATATTTTGATTAAAAGAATTGAATTACAGTCTGTTATTTCAGTTATAAGGTTAAGGGATAAAAGGGAAGGAGATAGGGTTTCTTTGATTGGATTGGTTCTTGAAAAGAGTATTACTAAATCTGGCAATTGTATTTTAAGGTTAGAAGATACTACTGGGATAATTGATGTTTTAATAGGTAAAAATAAGGAGAATTTGGTTGAAATAGTTGATGAGATTGTATTAGATGAAATACTAGGTGTTGTGGGTGTTTTGGGTAAAAATATTGTTTTTTGTAATGAAATTATTTTTCCAGATATTCCTTTAAATAAGGAATTAAAGAGATGTGATGATGAGATATATGCTGCTTTTATTGGAGATATTCATTATGGTTTGAATCAATTTTTAGAGGAAGAATTTTCTAATTTTATTGATTGGATTAATTCTGATTATGGTGAACAAAAGGAGATTGCATCTAGATTGAGGTATTTGTTTATTGTTGGAGATTTAGTGGAGGGGATTGGTGTTTATCCAGGACAAGAGGATGATTTGAAGATTAAGGATATTGTTAAACAATATGAAGGGATTAGTTTGTTATTGAGCAGGATTAATAGTAATGTAAAAATTATTATATGTGGAGGCAATCATGATGCTATGAGGATTGCTGAACCTCAGCCTTTATTTGATAAAAAAATATGTGAGTGTTTATATAAGTTAGATAATGTTTATTTAGTTACGAATCCGTCTCTTGTAAATATACATAAAATAAATGGTTTTTTAGGTTTTGATGTTTTGATTTATCATGGATATAGTTTTATTTATTATTCTGATGCTGTGAATTCTATAAGAATGAAGGGTGGTCAAGAGAGGAGCGATTTAGTTATGAGATTATTATTAAAGAAGAGGCATTTAGCTCCTGCTCATGGTTCTAATTTATATATACCTGATAATAGATATGATCCTTTAGTTATTGATAAGATTCCAGATTTTTTTATTAGTGGGCATATTCATAGGATAATGGTGGATAATTATAAGAATGTTAGTTTGTTTAATTGTTCATGTTGGACAACACAAACGAAGGATATGGAGAAAAGAGGGATTGTTCCTCATCCTGCAAAGGTTCCTGTTGTTAATCTTAAAACACGAGATGTAAGAATAATTAATTTTTTAGACAGTGGTGTGAAGAATGTTTGATTTAATAATGAAAAAATATTTTGAATGTTTAGATGAGAATATGTTGAAATGTCATGATATTGCTAGAAAAGCAAGGAGTTTAGGTTATGATTATGATGAAGAGGTTAGTATTCCTTTTGCAAAAAATTTGGTAGAGAGGGTAGAGGGTTTAGTTTCTGTTGTTGCTCCTCAGGTAAAAAATTCTGGTATTCGTGAGAGGATATATGAGTTGGAATGTAAGTATTCTATGCAGGATTGGAGGGTTGCTATGGTTATTGCTTTAGAGGTAGCACAGGAGAAATTTTGTAGATTTAAAAGTAGAATAGAGGCAATTGAGATTGGAGTTAGGGTGGGTTTTGCTTATGTTACTGTTGGTGTTGTTTCTTCTCCTTTAGAGGGTTTTGTTAGATTAGAATTGAAAAAAAGAAGGGATGGGAAGGAGTATTTTTGTGCATATTTTTCTGGCCCTATTAGATCTGCTGGAGGAACTGGGGCAAGTGTTGCTGTTTTAATTATAGATTATATTAGAAAATTTATGGGATATGATGTTTATGATCCTGATGATTTAGAGATAAGAAGGGTATTTAGCGAGATAGAACATTATCATACTAGAATTACAAATTTACAATATTTTCCTTCGGAAAAAGAGATTAGTTTTTTAGCTGTACATTTACCTATACAAATTGACGGTGATCCTAGTGAGGTTTTAGAGGTTCCAAATTATAAAGATTTACCAAGGATTGGTTCTAATAGATTAAGAAATGGCTTTTGTTTGGTTTTTGCTGAATGTTTGAGTAGTAAGGCTAAGAAGATTTATGGAAGGATGAGTAAATGGATGTTAGAAATGGGGATGGAGCATTGGATTTTTTTAAAAGAGTTTTTAGATATTCAAAGGGAAGAAAGAGCTAGATTGGTTGGTAAGAAAGTGGATGAAGATAAGGTGGATTTTAATATAGCTCCTGATTTTACTTACATAAAGGACGTTGTTGCTGGAAGACCTGTTTTGGGATACCCTTTAAGGAAAGGGGGATGGAGATTGAGATATGGGAGGGCAAGAACATCTGGTTTTTCTGGAACAGCTGTTCATCCAGCAAGTATGGTTGTTTTAGATGGGTTTATTGCAATTGGGACACAATTAAAGGTTGAGAGGCCAGGTAAAGGAACTACTTTAAGCACATGCGATATTATTGAGGGACCAATTGTAAAGTTGAAAAGTGGAGAGGTGAGATTTTTGGATACTTATGAAATGGCTTTAGAATATAAAGATAGTGTTGATGAGATATTATTTTTAGGAGATATTTTAATTAATTATGGGGATTTTTTGGATAGGGCACATGTTTTGCTTCCACCAGGATATTGTGAGGAATGGTGGATTAAGGAATTAGAGGAGAAATTAGTGGATAAAGGGCTTATTTTCAAATTTAAAAATTGTAAAATTAGTTTTGATGATGCTTTTTTTATTTCTAATGAATATAATATACCTTTACATCCAAGATTTACTTTTCATTGGAAAGATGTTACAGGTGGGGATGTTTTTGAGGTTTTGACGTGGATTAATTCCTCTGTTATAAAGGAGGATAGAATTATTTTGGATTTTAATTTAAAAAATAAGAGGATTTTTGAGTTAATAGGCTTGCCACATAAGTGCGTTATGAATGAACATGTTGTTGTTGAGGATGATTGGAGTAAGGCATTAAGGGTTAGTTTGGGTTGTTATAATAAGGATTTAGTTATGTTGAATATTGGTGATGAGAAGGATGGTTTGGAGTATGTTAATAAGCTTTCTGAGGTGAGATTAAGGGATAAATCTGGTATTTTTGTTGGAACAAGAATGGGAAGACCTGAAAAGGCTAAGATGAGAAAAATGACTGGTTCTCCACATTGTTTATTTCCTGTTGGCAGTGAGGGTGGAAGATTGAGATCTTTTCAGTCTTGTTTGAATAATGGAAATATTAGAGCGCAGTTTCCTTTATTTTTTTGTGAGAAATGTGGAAAAAATACAATTTATTCTAGATGTCATAGATGTGATAGTCTTGCTAGAAAGAGATGGAGGTGTGATCTGTGTGGTTTTTTGGATATAAAATGTGAGAAAGCAGGCCATAAATGCAATTCTTTTGATATATTTAATTTAGATATCAGGGAATATTATGATGTTGCTTTGAGAAGATTAGGTATTGGTAGTGGTCCAAATTTAGTTAAAGGGGTTAGGGGTACATCAAATAAAGAGCATATTCCAGAGAATTTGATTAAGGGTATATTAAGAGCTAAATATAATTTATATGTAAATAAAGATGGTACAATACGATATGATATGACTGAGATGGCTTTGACACATTTTAAGCCCTTGGAGGTTGGTGTGAGCGTTGATAGATTAAAGGAATTAGGATATGATATGGATATATATGGAAATAATTTAATTAGAGATGATCAGATTTTGGAGTTAATGTGCCAGGATATTGTGATGCCTGCTTGTTTTGATAGTTTAGAGGAGGGAAGTGATGGGCTTTTTTTTAGAATAGGTAATTTTTTAGATGATTTACTTGAGAAGTTTTATGGTTTACCTAGATTTTATAATTTTAGGGATAAGGATGATGTTGTTGGTTCTTTGGTTTTAGCGATGAGTCCGCATACTTCAGCAGGCATAGTTGCAAGAATTATTGGTTTTTCTAAGACACAGGGAATGTTGGCTCATCCTTTGTTGCATAGTATTATGAGACGAGATGTGGATGGAGATGAGGCCGGGGTTATGTTATTATTGGATGCATTATTAAATTTTTCTCGTAAATTATTGGGTGAACATAAGGGGGCTACACAGGATGAACCTTTAGTTCTGACTTCAACTTTAATCCCGACAGAGGTTGATGATATGGTTTTTCATATGGATACTGTTTGGGATTATCCTTTAGACTTTTATAAATGTTGTGAGGAGTATAAATATGCATCAGATATTCGGTTGGAAACTGTAAATGATAGATTAAATAAACCAGAGCAATATTTGGGGTATGGGTTTACTCACGATACTAATAATTTTAATATTGGTGTTTTATGTAGTAGATATAAAACAATTCCTTCTATGATGGAAAAGGTTAATGGACAGATGAATATTGCTAAGAAGTTAAGGGCAGTGGACCAGGATGATGTGGCTAGATTAGTTATTGAGAGGCATTTTATGCGGGATATTAAGGGTAATTTAAGAAAATTTAGTATGCAAGAATTTAGATGTGTTGTATGCAATGAAAAATATCGTAGGCCTCTCTTAAAGGGTGTTTGTAAATGTGGGGGAAAATTATTATTTACTATCTCTGAGGGTTCTGTGATAAAATATTTAGAACCTTCTATAAGATTAAGAAATGAATATAAGCTACCACATTATTTGTGTCAAACGCTGGATTTAACACAACAGATGATTGATATGTTTTTTGGTAAAGAGAAAGAGAAGCAAGAGGGATTAGGTAAATTTTTTGGTTAACCAGATACCCTCTGGAGAGCTGTCCTATCTTCGCTTTGCTCAATAGGACTATTTTTTTGGAATAATGAATAGATTGAATAAAAAATTATAACTGGAATGATAATTATTAGCCAACTTAACAATGCTTTGTATAAAGGTAAACAACCACAATAACAAGGATTTATTGCTGAAATAAAACCATAGTCAATACAATTTTCTTTTAAATTCATAGGGCAGGGCTTGCACATCATTCCTCTATCCATCATTAAAAACCAGAAAATTAGTAATACTGTTAAACTTATAGTTAATATAATCTTAAGTTTCGTTGGTTTAAAATTCATGATAATTAAATTATTTTTTTATTAATAAAGATAAAGATGTTATGTGGGAAATCTACAAGGCAACCGACTGAAGGGATAGTTAATTTTAGCGCTGTAATTTTAGTATTGTATTAAAAGAAAATACATCTTCACTTAAGCCCATTTTTTTAACTATTTTTTCAGCTTTTTCCTTTCCGCCAACATAATCAAAAACTTTTTCTTTACTTCTTTCAAATTTGTATTTTGGTAGTTTCTTCATCTCCTGATACAAGGTTTCAATCTCATCTTTTGAAGGTTTCTTAAATCCTGCTGATATAAATCGAATACAGGCATAAAGGTCTGTACCAAAGAAATTTCTTTTCTCTGTGTTTAACCTCAGCTGTTTTGATTTGATATCTTCAATAGAATGTGGAAGTTTTATCAATTTTTCAACCCAGTTTTCATTAAAAATATATTTAATATTTAGAGCAAAACCGTTAATCGTAAAGTTGATTTTATTTTTCAGAATTTTATAAACCTCTTTTTGGTTAGTAAAATAAATGTCAAGCACTAAAAAATCATTAATATCTCGGGGGTCATCTACAATTTCTTTTTTTAACACAGTTTGATTTTTTCTTCTCAATCTAACATATTTGAATTTTAAATTTTTTAAATTTGAGATAAACTTTTTTCTATCCCCTAAAAATACCAAATCATAATCCCTATGTTTGAGTTTCTTTTTAAAAAAATGATAAAAAACCGAGTTTCTTAGAGTACCACCTATAAGAAAAAGCTGGGATTTTTTAGGTACAGACTTTTCAATTTCTCTAAAAATCTGGAATGTTTTGTTGTTCTGTAAAAAAATGGGCTTACTCATAATTACAATAAATGAAGATGTGCTATATAAATAATTCGATGGATGCTAAAATTAATTGAATATAATGTTTGTTAGGTTCTCCTGCTAATGACTAGTTGCCAAATAAAATTTATTAAAACAGTAACTAGAGTTTAGTTCAGATTTATTTTTTTCTTCTAAAATTTCATTATCTTTTCTATCTAATCTTTTAATTAAAATTCTGAACTAAATTGAACCTAATGTTTGTTAGGTTCTCCTGCTAATGACTAGTTGCCAAATAAAATTTATTAAAACAGTAACTAGAGTTTAGTTCAGATTTATTTTTTTCTTCTAAAATTCCATTATCTTTTCTATCTAATCTTTTAATTAAAATTCTGAACTAAATTGAACCTAACCGCTGTTATGTGCCATGAAGGAGCGAAGCGGCTGAAAGTGCAACGTGGTTCGAGCCGAAGGCGAGAAAGTCCGCCGTAGCCCGCCGTTTTCATGGATGCCCTATCTTAAAATAACTTTGATTAATTCAGGAAACTCCTCTGTTCCCATATCTTCTAAACAATAATGCCCTCGCCCTTTCAATTCAATAATTTCACCACCAAGGGATTTATGAAAAATTTTCAAACTTTCTTTTCCATCATCTTCTTCGTCATCAGCAGTAAACATCACAATTTCTTTGACTCTGTTTTTAATGGTTTCATCAATCGGATAAGTATAAAATTCTTTTCTGAACTCATCGTCTTTGTCTGGGATTTTCCAAGGAGCAACAAGTATTAGTTTGAAAATTTCTCTCTTTGTTTCTCCAAGCCAACGCACCAAGAAAGCGCAACCGCAACTATGTCCAATAAGAATGGTGTTTTCATCAACATTATGTTTTTCAAAGGTGCGCTTGAATTTTTCATAATCTGGTTCCCAAGGCGAGGGCATAAGAGGAATTTCCGTTTCAATATTTTTAGTAAGAAGTTGTTTTTTAGTCCAAGGAATCCAGTGCTTATCATAAGTTCTTGTTTCTGGATTCATCGCTTTTTCAGCATTTGAGGGGCATCCATGAATTATTATACATTTTTTAGCAGTCATAATTATTATAGATTATTCAAACATTATAAAAGTTGCTATATAAAGCGGGCGGAGGCGGATTGCACATAACGATGTTATATTCTCCGACTGAAAGGTGGACTAGTTGCCCAATTAAAATTATTAATTAAGGGAATAGAGTGCCTGAGAATTTATTTTCTTTTAATCTATTTTTTTTACTAAATACTAGTTCTCTAGAACATACATTAATTTTCTTTCTTCGAAGGCATTGAATATAACTCTTTTTATGCGAAGTCGTTAATATAAAGCAGATATAACTCGTAAAAACCTAAAATAGAATACCTCATAAACAAATTTTTCATATCTACTAAATAATGGTCCTATTGAGCGAAGCGAATGTAG